>C687J35504_10000055_pt1 | contig 87592 bp, 41 predicted proteins | sample RifCSPhighO2_02_FD_35504 | JGI IMG/M metagenome (IMG submission 35504) | reverse complement strand
CAGCTACATTATAAAAAGAAAAATTTAGTAAAAAACTATTTAAATGAAAAAACAAACGATTTAAAAAATAAATATAAGAAAATACATTAACGTCATATAAATTACGAATTTTGTTTTTAAAATATTTGGGTATAAAAGTTAAAAAAAACGCAGAATAACTTTTTAAAGATAAGGAAAGCATATGTGCATATCTATACTTACGTTGTAAAACAATAGCTAGTTGTGCCCTAACACGTTTTCTATTATTAGAACAAATACGTAAAAAATTATCACGCAAGTTATACCGACGAAATTTAAAAAAACCTAATCTATTTAAACCAAAATCAATACTAAAATTGTAGGAATTTTTTTTAATATGAAAAATAACTTGTTGTTGAATTTTTGACATATATTATTTATAAAAATTAATTTTATTTTTTCTTAACCAACTTACCACCTCCTCTTTTTAGTTTTAAATGTCATTGTAGGCAAATGTCTAATTTTTGTTCTTATAAAAAAATTATTTTTAATTCTAGTAAAATTTAAAATAAATGGCTTAACATTACGATAATTTAAACTCAAAGATTTATAAAATAAAGAATAAGAATACCCTAAAATAGTTTTAATAGATAACCACTCAGTATTTGATATACATAAATTTGTTTTTGGTATATAATTAATAACCATAAATTTGTTTTTTTTATATAATTTAGAAAAATTTTTAAATAAACTGATCCACAGCAATAAGGTATTAACTTGATTTATTGGAAAAGCCGATAAAAAGGCAACGTGAAATAAAGTCTTGTATTTAAAATATTGCAATTTAATAGTTTTTTTAAAAAATAAAAATAATTTTTTATACAAACAAAAAAAATTATTATTAAAAATATCAACATTGGAAAATAATACTCTAACTTCTTTTGATATGTAAAATGTATAATAGAGTAAATTATTAGAATTAAATTTAAAAATTTTAAATTGATGAAAAACTTCGATAAACTGTTTTATTAATGCTAAAAACCAATTGTTATGCGCCCTATTAAAAAATAAATCTGAGCTTAAATATACCAAAGCAGGTTGTTTAATAAATAATGGTTTATTGAAGATATCACGAAATATTGTAGCAACAATCAAATCACCTAGTTGTAAAAAATCTAAAGTTCGTGTTGATCTAATATCAACTTTATCAGAAGACGACGCTAAAAGCAGATAATTAGATAATTTATTATTTAATAAACCAAAAACTGAGTACTTTTTATCATGGTTGAATAAATATTGCCCATACAAGGCAAATGTGCGAACTATTAATAAATATTTTTTTGCTAATTTTTTAAAACTACGTAAATTTATAGTTAATAAATAGGCATAAGTTGATGACAGTCTATAACTATCTAACAATTTTGAAAAAGAACTCATTACTAGATTTAAACAAAGCTTTACTTTTAAGAAAGGCAAACGAATTCTACTATTAATTTTCTGAACTGAAACGGGTTGCTGCTGCAAAAATCCATATAAATTTATCTTAGCTTTAAGTGATTTTAAGATAAATAAATAACGCTCCTTATAAATACCTCGTTGAATAGAATATTTATGAATACTATAATATAATAGTACACTGGCTAAGGATACTGAATTTCCAGGAATCGGGTAGGTAATACACCAAATATTTGAACTCCCTGAATCAACACTACAAATACTTGGAATATTTAAAATAAAACACTCATTAACTGAAACAGCATTAATTGTAGAATCATTAATAAAACAAAAGCGTGGCATTCTAGTTAAATTCATAACATGTCTAAAAACAGATTGTTTGTATCGAATTGGGTTAAATGTGCGATTCATAATATTTCTAATTGAACTATTGCTTAAACCCATAGACTCAATACGAGCAAAAGCTTTAATGATTATTTTATGAAGATAAAAGCGACGAACACTACTTTGACGAACAAATCTAAAGTTTGTTAAACGACCAGAAACTCATAACCCACGTGAAACTGGCTGATTTAATCCAGAAAAAAAATCTACTAAAAAATCATCTAGGAAAGAAACAGAATTTATAACCAAAGATGGTTTACGCATAGAATTCATAGTAATGATAAAATTTGAAATTAAGCGTAAACTGGCATATGCAAAATTTAAATTAAATAGAGTAAAATTTAAATAATTTACAGGCAATAAATATTTTAACATAGACGAATGTAGTAGTGTTGATTGAAGACCTAAATGAACTCCATGCTTAAAAAGTTGAGAAAAACTAAAATATACTAGGTCACCCACCATGAATAAAATTTGTTGAAGAATTTAAAATATCTAGATAAAATAGAATTTTTCGATAATAAAATAAAAGCAAAATTAAAAGTAAACAAGAATAATTAATAAAATAATTAATAATTAATTTAACTTCAGGTTTGCTAATAAAAAAAACCCAACTAACAGGTCATCTATACTGTTTATTATCAGAAATAAACATAAAACGTATTAATCGAAAATAATAGAAAGCCATAGCAGTTGATGCAGCTAATACACACAAAACAATGGCAAAGTGATCAACAAAAGTTGTTAAATAAATCATAAATTTAGCAATAAAACCTAAAGTTGGTGGAAACCCAGCCACAGATAATAAAAAAAAAACAAAAACAAATGCAGTAATTGGATAACTAATATATAAATTTCGATATAAAGAAAACTTATTTAAAAAAGAGTTATTAATTGTTTGAAAACCAAAAAAGATAGAAAATAAACCAAAAATATTAAAAATATAAATGACTATAAACAATAAAAAGTAAGAATTAACTGTTTGCATAACCGTTAAAATTAAATAAGAGTTAATCCCAATACTACTATAAATCATTAATTTTTTAAACTTATCTTGATAAAGAGCAGGAAAAATACCAAAAATAATATTCATAAAAATAATGAAATAAAAAAATAATTTAAAATTATCTGAAATTTCTACAGGTAAATAATAGTTATAAAATTCAAAAAAAAAGACCCAAAGTATAAATTTTTGAATAGTCATAAAGAATAATGTTATATTGGAAGGCGAACCTACATAAACATCAGGCATTCAAAAATGAAAAGGGGCCACACCTAATTTAAGAAATAAGGAAACAAAAATAAAGAAAATCCCTAAAAGCACACGAAATTCAGTATCTAGCAAGGTTAAAAGCTCAATTATGCGGGAAAAATCTAATAATGCAAAACTATTTAGTATATGAACTAAAAAAGCCCTCCAAGAACTATCTGCTATACGTCAATCTAATAAATTAAACTCTGCAACTAATGCAAAATCTGAAAAAGAAGAGACCCCTAAACTACCGTATAAATAAGACAAACCTAATATTAAAAACGCAGACGAAACAGCACCTACAATTAAATATTTTAAACCAGCTTCAGTAGAAAAATTACTAAAAGTAATAGAACCTGCTAAAATGTACATAGGTATTGAAACTAATTCAATAGCCAAAAAAACAACTAAAAAATTATTAGAACTAAATAAAACTAAACCACCTAAAAATACTAAAGAAAGTAAAAAATAGTGCTCTACGTGTATAAAAAAATTATAAGCTAAGAAATAGCACAAGCTTAAGTAAAGCAACATAAGTGAAGTCAAAATAATTTTATAAATCAAACTATTATATGTAACACATAAGCTATCAAAATAAAGAAAAATATAAGCCTTGTTAGTAAAAAAATAATTAAACTTTTGTAAAGTTAAAACTAATAAATCCAAACATAAAACTAAAATAACTAACAATAATCTTACAAATGTTTTAACAGCAGTGATATCATTATATACAGATAACGTAACCGAAGATTTAATTGAAGAAACCAAGGAAACTTTTTGATTAACATATTTTGATAATACCAAAGATAAATAAATACATAATAGTGTAAGCAAGCTGGCTGAAAAAAACATTTCAGGTAAAAAAACGTTATAGGAGATACTAGAAAAAAAATATAACATAAATAAACAATTATAAGTTACTCAATAATTAGAAATAAATTAAAATTAGTTTAATGTTTTTTATTAAAAACATTTAAATTTAAAAAAAACCGTTTTACAATAACTGCTAAGTATGAAATATGTTTATTAAAAAAAAACCCATCAATATAAGTATTACGCAATTTATACAAAACACTCATTTTATACAAAAAATCAATTTTTTGTTTACGAAGTTTTAAAACATTTAAAACTTTTGGTAATAAAATGAAAGACATGACAAAATATAAAATAGTAAAACAAGTTAAAAAATATAAAATTGTATTAAAATAAAAAAAAATATCAAATTGTGGCATAAAACAAAAATATCATTTTATAAAAAATTAAAATTTAATTACCTTTTTAGGTACAGAATAAAATCAATTTATAAACACATAAAAATTACTTAAAATAATTAAAAAAAAAAAATAACTAAAATAAAATAATGTTAATAATTGACCTACTAGTATATATATACCTTCAGCAACATTCCCACCAATTCAACCTAGTAAAACCGCAATGTTGAAGAAAAACCAGAAAGCTATTAAACGAATATAATAAAATTCAAACTTTTTTATATCACTATGTATTGAAAAAGGTAATAAAAATAAAATTAAAATAGAGGCCATCATAACAATTACCCCACCTAATTTATGTGGAACAGAACGTAGAATAGCATAAAACGGTAAAAAGTATCACTCAGGAACAATATGAGATGGTGTGACTAATGGATTAGCTGGAATATAATTATCTGGATGTCCAAGTAAGTTAGGCATAAAAAAAACAAAATATAAAAAAATTTGGAAAAAAATTAAAACAGAAAAAGCATCTTTTACTATAAAGTAAGGATGAAATGGTATCTTATCGTCTGATAGATATGTACCTAAAGGATTTGTTGAACCATAAGAATGTAAAGCAATTAAGTGTAGTAAAACTAAAAAAACAATAACAAAAGGGAAAAAATAATGAAAACTAAAAAATCTATTTAATGTTGCATTATCAACAGAATAACCACCTCATAACCAAACAACGATAGTACCACCTATAACTGGAATAGCCGAACATAAATTAGTAATAACAGTAGCAGCTCAAAAGCTCATTTGACCTCATGGTAAGACATACCCCATAAAAGCAGTTAAAATCATTAAAAATAAAATAGCTACACCAAAACTTCACAATAAATAACGCGGCATTAAATAAGAAACGTAATGTAAATTTCTAAAAACATGAATATAAACAGTTAGAAAAAAAAAAGATGCTCCATTAGCATGAATATAACGAATGAGTCAACCATAATTCACATCACGCATAATATGTTCAACACTTAAAAAAGCTAAATCAGCATGAGGCACATAATGCATCGCTAAAAAAATACCGGTAATAATTTGTATAGACATACATAAACCAGCTAAAACACCATAACTCCACCAATAAGAAATATTTTGATAAACAGGGTATGAAAATAAAAAACGATAAACAGTAGAGACCATGTCAAAGTTAGTAACAAACCGCATTTAATTTTAAATTATTAAAAAAAAAGATTAACCCTTTAAGGTACTTATATAATCTAGCGCAATAACACTACGCAAGCGATAAAAACAAATAAGAAGAGCTAAACCAATTGCAGCTTCTGCACCTGCAATAGCAATAACATACAACGCAAAAACCTGCCCAAACAGATCATCTAAAAAAACTGAAAAAACAACAAAATTTAGATTAACTGCTAGAAATAAAATCTCTAAACAAATAAGTGTCATAATAACGTTTTTGCGTGTAATAAAAATACCAAAGATAGAAAAAAAAAATAAAGTAAGCAAATATATTAAAAAAAAATCAAAACTGTAATAAGTTATTAAATTATAAATCATACAATACAAAATTATAATTAAAAGAAAATAGGAGCTGCGCCAACAAAAACATATAAAAATGAAACACTAAAACCAAAAAGAGCAAATGTTAATGGTAAAAAAACTTTTCAACCCAACCGCATCAATTGATCATAACGGTAACGAGGTACAGAACCGCGAACCCAAACAAACAAAGTTAAAAAGCAAAATACTTTAATGAAGTACCAAATTCAATTTAAATCAAAACCTAATATAGGCTCAAATTGTAAAAATGAAAAAGGCGGTAATCAACCACCAAAGAAAAAAAGAACATTCAAATTACAAAGTAAAACAATACTTAAATACTCCCCAAGGAAAAAAAAAGCAAAAGGAAAGGCAGAATGCTCTGTATTATAACCAGAAACTAGCTCTGACTCTGCCTCTGGTAAATCAAAAGGCGATCTATTCGTTTCTGCAAGACTACAAATAAAAAACATAATAAAAATTGGCCATAATGGTCAAAAATATCAAACATCCGTTTGAGCATTTACAATTTGAGTTAAATTAAGAGACCCTGAACATAAAACCACGGTTAAAATACACGTACTCATAGCAAGTTCATAAGAAATCATTTGTGCTGCAGACCGCAATGCACCTAAAAAAGCATATCTAGAATTTCCAGACCAACCTGAAAGAATAATCCCATAAACATTTAGAGAAGAAATAAGTAAAATAAAAATAACACCTAAATTAATGTTAGATACTACTAGACCCGAACCAAAAGGAACAACCAATCAACTCATCAAACTTAAAAAAAAAACTAGCATAGGAGCAAACACGAAAAGCACTCGATTAGCACGTAAAGGTAAAATAAATTCTTTTAAAAATAACTTTACACCATCTGCAATAGCTTGCAATAAACCAAAAGGCCCAACAACATTTGGACCAACACGTTGATGTGCAGCAGCTAAAAGCTTCCTTTCGTAGACTGTAAAAAACGCTACTGTTATTAACATGCATAAAATAACTATAATATATAACAAAAAAATATAAGTAAATTCAAAAACAAAAAACATCTGACAAAATCGGCTTGATTGGATTTGAACCAATAATGCGTTCATTATGAGTGAAGAGTTTTACCAATTAAACTACAAGCATATACCCCCTACAGGAATCGAACCTGTGTTATTAACTCGAAAAGTTAATGTCCTACCACTAGACGAAGGGCTTTTTTCAATATTTTAAATTTAAACACGAGCCGGGTACATTAGGAATCGAACCTAAGACCTTTGGATTAACAGTCCACCGCTCTACCAACTGAGCTATGTACCCCCATTACAAAAAATTTCACCGATAAAAATACTGTTTCACAATCTATATGCAATAAATATTTTTTTAAAAAAATACGTGTTGAATTCGAAAAGAGATCAGGTTATTCTATTTAAAAAAAATAAAGGAACCCACAAAAATAAAAATAAGCAATATAAAGTAATACCAGAACAGTTAAAAATTATAATCGTCGCTGCTTTCGCAAGCGCATATAACCGTGTGGGTGACGAACATCATAAATAATGTAAGTATAAAACAACTCCGCACGATTTAATAAGCTATTAAGCGCATCAAGTTTATTTTTATCTAAACTTTTGACAAATAAAAAACGAAATATAAAAGAACCGTGGACGTTACAACCACGTAAAAATAAAAGTAAAGAATCAACTAACTTTCTTAACGCTTCTGGAGATTTTTTATGTTTACCTGAAAAACCAACACCACCTGAAGACTTTTTTCATAAAATAGAACCTAAAGCAGAGCTAATTATTAAAAAGATATTTCGTTTTGTAGTTTTAAAGGTTATAGTTAAAAAATTTGATCGAAATAATTGTTTATTTAAATCAAATCAACTCAAAAGATTTGCATTATATGAAAAAGACAAAAATTTATAATTTAAATAAGGAAAAAAATAAAAAGATTGTAAATAAGGTAAAATAGTAAAAGTCGGATATAAATTAAGCCCATTAGAAAACAATAATAACTGCGTCAGTAAAATAACAAGAAATCTAAAATTCAAAATATTTAAGGTGTTTAAAAATTTAAAATCTTTACTATAAAGTGAATAATTATTTAAAAAACCTACTGCTAAATTTATTTTTTTAATATTGAAATTTAATCAATTAGATAAAACACCTAATGAAGCTATTTGGCCACCAAATAAAATATTATTAAAAAACTTAACCTGTTTAGAAGCATCTGTTGAATAAAAAAAAGAAAGATTTTTTAAATTTAATACAGACATTTAATTTTAATTTTTACGACGATAACTCATTTTCTTTCTACTTAGACGTTTATTTTTTTGTGTTTGAGCGTTAGTGTGTGTACGTTGTCCACGAACAGGTAAATTTAATACATGACAAAGCCCACGATAAGTTCGAAATTTTTTATAAATATCAATATTTCTAATCTCTTCACGACGAGTAAATGATTTCAACCCATAATTATTTTCAATAAATTCTTTTATTTCCAATCAATCAACCTCTGATAACTCTAGCCCCTTAGTTAATGTACTAAAACCAAAAAATGAACAAATTAAGGTCGCTCTTCTAGAACCTACTGAGAAGTAATGGTTCAATATAAACGGTAAAGCCTTATTACTGTTTTTAAAAGCAAGATAAAATGGAGTAAATGAATCAAATGATAAATATACCATTACTAATTTAATAAATAATAAATATAATAAGATACTAAAGTACTATTAAAAAAATTGTTGTTTTTTACCAACCTTTAGTTTTACTGTAGAAAAATCTGAAGTTTGAAAAACACCTTTTCCTTTATAACAATCAAATACACGCAAATTTTTTAGAAGATATAAAAAAGATTCTAAATGCTCATGACTAGTGCTTATAATTCGTAAATGATTACGTTTTCTAGTTAATACAGCAACCCCATCTGGGATTATAATTTTTAACATTTTAGAAAAACCTAAACGTAAGTATAAATAACGATTAAAAATAAAAACCTTATAACCAACCCCTATAAAAAAAATATTTGATACCCAAGAAAGAAAAAAAAGATCACTATAATTAGAAAAAGAACGAAAAAATTTGTTAAATAAACCAAAACCTTTAGCAGAAAAAAAGGACGATTTATTGCTACCACATAAATACAAACCTAAAGATGTTTCAGTAACTTTAGAAGTAAAAAATTTTAAGTTTCTTAGTGTAAAATAATTAGGGGTTAAAAAATGCAATTTTATAAAATTTAATAAAATAAAATTTAATGTGTGTGTAAAAAAAAGCATTAAATTTAAGTAAGGAAACAAAACATTATTTACTTGCATATTTGCATTAAATAAAATAATTTTTTTAAAAAAGCTAACACCAGAAGTTGGTAAAAAACTTAAATTTTGTAATGCAAATTTTTTCAAAACAACCTTGGAATCTAAAAGATTTGTACTATTGTATGATAACATATTATATTACTAATTTATAACATATAGAAATTAATTTATAAAATTTGAAATAAAACCTCACCACCAACACCATAAATTAATGCCTCTACATCGGTAATAATCCCAATTGTTGTAGAAAGAATTAAAAAACCATTTTGATGGTTTGTTAACCCAGATCTATTTTGAAGTTCTTTTACTGTTAAATATATTCGATTTTTAGAACTTGAAATTCGTTTTAATTTACGAATTGCAGGTTGACTACGATAGTAAGAAAGAACTACTGTCACAAGTTTATAATTATATAGGTGAAAAGAACTAATATAACCTAAACGCAACAATAATGATAGAATTATTAAATTCTGCTTACTACGTAAAACAAAAATGTTAGATAACTTTGCACGAGAACCATTATTTATTCTTGCTAACATATCACTTACTAAATCTAAAACCATACTAAAATTTTTTGTTATATCAAAAATTTAAAAAACTAAGAACTGGATTTTTGTAAACCAGTTAAATTACCACAACTATACATCAAACGAAAAGACATACGTGATTGTTTAAAATGTGACAATAAAAATCTAGATCTGTTTGTAAAAATACAACGTAATCTTAGATAAGATAAGCTTGTGCGGCGGTTTAATAAAGATAATAGTGCTAATGCTTTAAAACGTAAGAACAAAGGCAAGTTCGTGTTTATAAAAATAGATTTAAAAAAAAACCTTTTAAACTCATATTTGATAATTAATTTTATATTATTTTTTAAACTAAAATCGACCATAAAGTTTAGATCAAAATACAGAAAGAAAAGCGAAGCTTGGAAACAATAGAAACCAGGAATCGCGTAAAAAATAAAAAAAAGAAAAATTAGTGTTACTTAGGCCATAAAATAGTTCAATACTAAGTAAAAAATAAATTTGCAATTGTTTAGATATGGTTAAATATTCAGGCTTAGTAATTAAAAAATCTAAACTAGTGAATGAAAAAGTTAAAATATTGTTTGCAATGTTTGAATTAATTGATAAAAATTTATCTTTTAAAGATAAAAAAGAAACAGTTAAAAATGCTAACAAAGATATTAAACCAGAACCACGTACAGTAACAGCTAATAAGAGTTGTAATAACATAGACTTACCTGTTACATGTTTTGATAAGTGCAAGGATTTTGACCAACGTCCAAATAAGGGAGTAACAAAATTTAACCGTTTAATAAACGGGCGTTGTGCAACTAATCATTCTAATAAATAAAAATGTTCTACAAAATTAACATTTAATTCTGTAACAGTTTTAACCGGAATTGTAATAAAAGCTTTGTTTATATAAGGCAAAGATTTCGCTGTTACATGAAAATAATTATATCTTGTAAATGTATTTGAAAAGCAAGCTATATCCATTTTATACTTTTATTTTATATAAATTAAAGGGCAATATCTGCTAAAGATAAAATTTTAATTTGCTTAGACTTTCTCAACTCTAAAAATGCTGGACCAACAACACGAGAAGCAATTGGAGAAAAATTGTCCGAAACTAGTATAACTGAATTTTTATCAGAACGGAAACGAACAGTACCGAATCTTGAAATAATTGAACTGCTGCAAATTATCAAAGCTTTACACACGTCACCAATTGCAACATTTTTTTTATTTTTTCCTTGCTTAGATGTTTTAGTAGATGAAATTTTTTGAATTGAACCCACAATATAATTACCAATAGAAGCGCGTGTGCGCTTACTTCCACGTAAAAGACGAATGCAACGTAATAACGTAGCTCCTGAATTATCGACAACCTGAATTATTGTACTCACATGTATCATTTAAAGTTTAATAAATTAAAGAAACTAATCTTATAGAAACAGGCATTTTATATTTTAGTGCCTCTAGGCATTGTTCAGCCGCCGCTTTATCTACATTTCCTAATTCAATTAATACTGAACCAGCCTGCACAGGGTAGTAGTAATCCTCAACAGCACCTTTACCTTTACCCATACGACTACCTTGTGATTTAATAGTCTGACTATTAAAAGGATATGCATTCAACTTGTGCAATGCAACGTTAGGGGCATCTGAATAGTATAAACCCTTATAGTAACGATCATTAGATCGATTCAATGCTTTTAATATTTTCATAACCACAGCGCGGTATTGAGAAATTTGTTTTTTTGTTATATTAAATGAAGCAAGAATTCTTATACCATAAGAATTTAAAGTAAAGCCTTGTCTTTGTTTAAATGAAGAGTTCAAAATATGTGTAATAGTGTGTGGTTTTCTAAACTTATTTGACATAAAATCATGTTTATTTTATATCGTTATTTAAATCTTAAACTCAAAGCTAATAGCTAATAAACATAAGAATAATGAGATAATTGAGATCGGTTAAAACGACCTAAAATGCGATTAGATAGTAATACTGAGTGGTCATAGGTATGTAATATTTCTGACCAAGATAAACTATTACCACTAATGTAAGACTTTAATGAATTTACGGGTATTGATAAAGAAGAAACATTGCTAACTCAAGGAGTATAAAATTTATTAAAATGACTATTAGATTTTGCTTTAATAAGCATGTCACGAGAAGCAGGCATAGATAATCAAACTTTTACCCCAGTAACACCTAAACGCATGCGAGCCACACTACATGAATAGTCAACAAAGCGCTTTATATCATAACGACCTAAATTTCCCACTTTTCGTAACATATACACTGCTTTTTCATTTTTCTTGAAACGACCAGATAATTTTATTTGATACCCATATAATAACCGATTTTTAATAGACTTATTTAGATACGACCAAAGAACCTTAAAAATTTGAACTAAATAATAACGATTTTCCAAATAATAAGATATAAAATTAGCTAGAAATTTAGCATCAATAGTTAAATCATTCAAACCGATTATTGTAACATTACTAGGTATTAATAAAACTATAGGCTTTAAATAATAACATAAAGCATGTTTAAAGGAATTTAAACTACTAAATAAATAAGAACGCAATCTAAGCAAAAAAAAACGAAGAAACAGTACTTTATTTAATTTAAAAAGATCAAAAGTTAGATTTGATTTTTGCTGAAATTTAGAAGCTGAATTAAACCAGGGTTTAAAATACTTATTAAAAAAATGTTTTTTAGATTTAACAAATATAGGATAAAAACTCATTTTAGTAGCAAAACTTTTAACCTGTAAAAGCTTTTTATTATAAATATAACCTGTATGGGTGTTATAGTTATTAATAAAAAAAATAAAATTCCGTTTAGATTTTAAAAAACCAGGGGAACTCAAGCTAAGCCACTTAAATTTTTTTCATTTACGGGCAGCAAATAAACTATATTTTAATATTTTTAAGCGAACTTTAAGTAAAACTGAACGGCTTTTAATACTAGTAAATAAATCATAAAACTGTAAAATTAGATGTGTTTTATTCCCTGAACGTAAAATACGAACACTATTTAACATAAAAATAAAGCGAAATGCATCAGGAGCTAAAATAGCACGAAATCACATTAATATTTTTTTTAAAATTAAAAAATCCAGATTTGCTAATTGTGCATAATTATTTAAATTAGATAAACCTCATATAGAGTTTCAATAACGTGAATGTCCTAATCGAAAATTTATAGGATTAATAACGTGACCCATAAAAAATTATATTATTATTTTTTTTTTGAAGTTCTTTTATTTACAGTATGAATTCGCATACCCATAAGCCTAGTAAAATTAAAAGCACCAACTTTAAACCCAATACCAACACCCTTTGAATCAAACTCTGCAACAGATTTTCCATTATGTACTAAAAAAATTGATGCCATATTTACTAAAAATGGCGTTAGTACAATATTACGAGATAATAAAACTTTTTCTTTATTTTTTAAACTATATAAATTATGAAATGAACAAACCCCTTTTCAAGAAGAACGCATTTATTTTTATTAATATTAATAAAACTAACGAACGTAAGTTGCTGAGTTATTTAAACCATTACGAAAACGCAAAACACTTTTAATCGATGGTTTTTTATGTGACCTGGTTGGTTGACCTTTAGTAATTTTACCTCACGGTGTTACTGAAGGGCGACCACCGGAAGTTTTACCCTCACCACCACCATGAGGATGATCTACTGGATTCTTCGCTACACCACGCACAACCGGTCTACGCCCTAACCAGCGATTAACACCAGCTTTACCTAAATTTATAAATTGATGAGAACTATTAGAAACTTGGCCTAAGTTTGCCAAAGCAGTAAGTTTAAAAATCTTTAACTCTTTTGAAGGCAATTTTAAAACAATTAAATTTATAGTTTTTCGAATAATAGTGGAAAAAGTTCCGGCAGAACGTGCTAAAGTGCCTGCTGTGTTAGGTGTAAATTCAACATTATAAACTCGTGTACCTAAAGGCAACTGCCATAAATAAAAACGACCACCTATATTAGTAAAATTAGCATCATAACCAGAATAAATAGAAAGACCTGGACAGATACCCGCCGGGGCCAAAACATACGAAATTAAACCATTAGGGTAAGATACAATAGCTAATTTTGCTGTTCTTCGGATATTTGAAACAATTGAAACAACAAAACCACGCAAATGCCAAATAAATTGTTTATAATCAACAATAATAAAATTGACCTTATTACCACCACCACGGTGCGCTAAAGCATTACCTTGATTATTTCTAAAATCTGTACGTTTTTTTCCGTAAATCAAATAATTTAAAAAATGAGAATTAACACGAGTCATGAAATTTAAAAACTAAATTTAAAAGAAATATAAGTCATCTCGTAAACGTGTACGTTTTCTAGTATTTATAGAGGAAGGGTTAATGCGTGTTTTAAAATCAAACACAAAACTGGTTTTCATACTTTGAATAAACTGTAAATTAATAATTGATTGTTTATAAGTTTCTGTAATAGCTTTAAAGGTGCCTGCTTTAGATTCTAATAGCGCTAGATATTCAAAATAAAAACAATTTGTAAAACCATGCTCATTTCTAGTATAAACATTTTTTAAAAAAACACGTAATATCTTTGGAATTCGTTTTTGTAAATGCAATAATCTTGGAACTGTAACAGAACGGTGGTTATTTCGACCAAAAAAACGTTGTGTTAATTGCAATTGTGGTAAAATATTAATAAACGGATCAGAAAAATAAAAAAAAGCAGTAGTATTTGCATTTAAACAGTGCAATCGAAAAAAAAAATAATTAACAATAGAGTATGCTTTTAAAAACAAACCGCGTCGTGTTAAAATACCTACAAGCTTTAATAAGTAAAACTCAAAAAATTTTGAATATAAATTTGTATAAGGTTTAAAAAAAGTAAAATTTGAATAAACACGAAATAAATTAAAAGAGACAAAATTTATTTTTTCTGACAACATCGAGTTAAACTGGCGTGATAAGAAAGGTATAGAAAATAATAAATTACTAATTTTAGTTTGTGTAACTAATTGTGATAATTGTTTTAAAGATCACAGTTTAGAAAAAAAAAACTTAAACTGAAGAGCATTTTTAGAATCAAAACCAAAATGTTTTTCAGTCGATTCTAAATTAATTTTACTAAGATAAGTTAAAAACTTTAACTGAGTTGTTACTTTTGCTGCTTTTAGTAGATTTGAGTTATTAAGCATTTCAACAAGTAAGTTGCTACGAAGCAAGTGTCAATTAAAATTATGGTATTTAAATTGTTTACTTGGGAATACACTAACTAAATATGCACTAAAGCTAACAATTTTATTACTATAAGTAATAAAAAGACCAGAAAAAATATAAAAATAATAAACTGCTTTAACGAAAGAAAAAGTAAATATATTTTGTAAAAGTAAAAGTAAAGCTGAAATAGAGCCTTTAAGCGAAACTGCTGAAACAAAATACGTTATTTTTATTAAATAGGTAATTAACACCGAAATCATAACACCAACCATATTTACTGGTTGAAGTAAAAAAAAATTAGATTTTTTATGAAAAATATTAACCCAAAATTTATAGTTTTTATTAATTAAATTATTTTTATATTTAGTATGTGAAAAACAATGTAAGGTATTTACTAAACGATGCTTTAATATTAAAGCAAAATCCCTATTAAAAGTAAATTTATCTAACATTAAGGCATCTGCTTGTATTCTAAATAAAAAATTTTGTTTTAAATAATTAAAAAAAGCAGAAAAAAATTCAACCCGACTTGTATTAACACTAAGTAATGTTTTATTTTTTTTAGAAAAAGATCTAATAAAACTTACCTTTTTTTGTAAAATTGCTGACAAATTATAAAAACAGAAAAAAACAGAAGTTTTTTTTAACATAATTTTATTCCTCTTTTATGGGTTTTGATAACCCATATTTTGAACGGCTTTTAGTTCGACCATAAGCTTCCGTAGCAAAATCAAATTTACCACGAATAAAGGAATAACGAACCCCAGGGAGATCATTTGCTCGACCACCTTGAACTAAAACCTGAGAAAAACGTTGTAAATTATGACCTTGGCCAGGTATATAACCAGTTAGCATTATATTGCTAGATAATTTCACACGTGCCACCTTACGTTGTGCTGAATTTGGTTTTTTTGGTGTCATAACACGAACTTTTAAGCAAACAGCCCTCTTTTGCGGACAACCAGATAATAATGGAGCTTTACTTTTATGAATTTTCTTTAATCGAGAATGTAAAACTAATTGATTTAAAGTTGGCATTATTTTTTTCTATAACTTAAAAAACGAAATGAATTAAAAAAAAATTTAAATAAAATAAATATACGTCGTCTTTGTGTAGATAAAATATTATTTAAATTAGCATTTGTAGGCATCACAGTATTAGTACTGATAGCATCAACAGTTAAAATATTTTTAAATAAAAAATTATCATTAATTGGTATTAGATTAGAGTAATATTTAAAATACAACGGAAAATAATTAAAATTTAAAAATATAGTATCCAAATAATATGGAAAACCCAAAACTACGCATAACTCTTGAAAAGTAACTGCCAAACAATTATAATATTGAGTATTAAAATCAAATAATTTTGAATTAAAAAAACAAGAACTACCTCCAAGTAATTGAATTACTGTTTTAATATTATTTACTTCTTGCAATGGTATTTTATTTACAAAATAAATGATAAAACCATACTTATGTAAACGCACACTTTTTGAATTAACAAATACTGAATGTAAATTATTAAAAGCAACAAACATTAAAAAAAAGCAGGAGAGACAGGAATCGAACCTATAACTAAGACTTTGAAGGCCTCCATTTTACCGTTAAACTACTCTCCTAATAAAACTGAACCAAACAGCACTAAGTACTGATCCTAACAAAATTCTTATTTAAAAAAATTTAAATAATCTCTAAAAAAAATTATACCGGGGGTGACAGGACTCGAACCCGCACCGTTTAACTCGACAAGTTAACTCTCTACCATTAAGTTACACCCCCAATCATTTATGTAGTTTATACTATTAAAAAATAAAAATTACACTTAAAGTAGATATAAAATAAAATACTAAAACTTAGGGTAGCAGGACTCGAACCTGCACATGCTGGAATCAAAATCCAGTGCCTTACCCATTTGGCTATACCCAAAGATTCGACCTAGATAGATTCGAACTATCGACTTTACGCTTATCAGGCGTACACTCTACCTACTGAGTTATAGGTCGAAAATAAATAAAATATAAATTTAATGATGTAAAGCTAGTGTATCACTTAAGTAAATTAATAATAGATTTAAAAATACATAAGCTTGTAACAATGCAACCCCAAATTCTAAGGTTGAAATTGCTAAAATTAAAAAAACAGGAATAATAGATAAAAAAAAAAATTTTTTAAAAAAACTTAACGAAAAGCCAGAAATAATATTTAAAAGAGTATGTCCCGCTAACATATTAGCAAACAACCGCACAGATAAACTAATAGGACGCATTCAATATGATAAAACTTCGATAACAGTTAAGATAGGAAGCAATCAAGTAGGAACACCAGAAACAATATATAATTTTAAAAAATGAATATTATAGATAAAAAACCCACGAAAAGTAATACCTACAAAAATAAAAAAAGCAATAAATGCAGTTACAATAATGTGACTAGTTACAGTAAACCCAAAAGGCAATAAACCTAATAAGTTTGAAAACAACACAAATAAAAAAACACAAAAAAATAATGGAAAATAACGTAACGCACTTAATTGTGCAGTTTGACGAACAAACAAATTTAAAACAAATTTATATAAAAGTTCTACAAATAATTGTCAAGAATTAGAAATTACATAAGAAAATCAAAAACTAAAATAAAAAAGACATAATGGCACAGCTGTAATTAAAATCATATAAAATCCAGAATTAGTTAATGAAAAATCAAATCCTAAAAGGGAAAAATTTAAGTAAACGACGACTTCAAATTGCTCTAACGGGTTAAAAAACATATATATATATAAACAATTAACGATCTACCTCACCAAATACAATATCTTGAGTTCCTATAATAGTTACAACATCCGCAATTAAATGACCACGTGCCATAAATTCTAAACCTTGCAGATGTAAAAAACCAGGGGCTTTTATACGAAATCTATAAGGCCGATTGGAACCATCTGCAGCAATATATAAACCAAACTCACCCTTAGGTGCTTCAACAACAGAATAAACTTCTGACTTGGGAATTGAATACCCCTCACTAAATAATTTAAAGTGATGAATTAAAGACTCCATAGAATGTTTCATATTTGCTCTAGATGGTGGGGTTATTTTTTTATCATCTATTTTTACTAAGCCAGGCTCAATACGATTTAAACATTGATTAATTATATATAAACTTTGACGCATCTCTTCAACACGAATTAAATAACGATCAAAACAATCACCACGTTTACCTACAGGTACTGAAAAATCAAAAGTATTATATAAATCATAAGGCTCTTGTTTACGTAAATCTCAACCAAATCCTGAACCGCGCAACATAACCCCAGTAAAACCCCAATCTAATGCCTGTGCTAAAGTAACAACACCAACATCAGTTAAACGTTGTTTTCAAATCCGATTTCCTGATAATAACTCTTCTAATTCATTTATGCGATAATTAAACTGCTGAACAAAAATATAAATATCATCTAGTAATAACATTGGGATATCTTGCGAAACACCCCCAGGTCTAATAAAAGCCGCATGCATTCGTGCACCAGAAACACGCTCATAAAATTCCATTAATTTTTCACGCTCTTCAAAACCCCAAAGAAAAGGTGTTAAAGCACCAACATCTAACGCATGTGTTGTTATAGCTAATAAATGATTTAAAATGCGTGTTAATTCACAAAATAAAACTCTAATTAAACTAGAACGCAAAGGAACTTCAATATTTAATAACTTTTCTACTGCAAGCGAATACGCATGTTCCTGCGCCATCATTGATACATAGTCTAACCGATCCAAATAAGGCAAAACTTGAGTATATGTTCGGTGTTCTGCTAACTTTTCGGTTGCACGGTGTAATAAACCGATATGTGGATCAGCACGAACAATAGTCTCACCATCTAGCTCTAAAATTAAGCGCAAAACTCCATGAGCTGCTGGATGTTGTGGACCGAAATTCATTTCAAAATTTTTTAATTTTATAGTATAATCTTTTTTTTTAGAATTAAACATAAGGTATAATAAAAAATTCTATAATTCATAACTTTCTCAAGGGCTTTTAAAATTAAAAACCCGAAATTCTTGACTAATTTCTAGAGGTTCATAAACAATAGAAAATAAAGAGTCATCAAATCTAACCTCAATATAACCAGTTAATGGAAAATCTTTTCTAAAAGGAAACCCTTTAAAACCATAATCTGTTAAAATTCTACGTAAATTTTTATGGTTAGCAAAAAAAACACCAAATAAATCTCAACACTCACGTTCTAACCAGTTAGCACTATTAAAAATATTAGATATAGAAAGCATAGAAAGATTTTCACTTATATGGGTTTTTAAAAAAACACGCACTCCTTTATAAACACTAGTAAAACTATAAATAATTTCAAACCTTAATAATCTAGATGGGTAATCTATCGTAAAAATATCATACAAACCACGTAGTGTAAATAACAAATTTTTTTTAAATAAATAAGCTAAAGATAAAATAGTTTTGTAGGAAATCTGTAAATAAATATAAGATAAGTTAACATTTATTAATGTTATTTTATAAAATTGCTTCAATTTATAAAATAACATTAGATAAATATAAAAAGAATCTAACCCAAACTGTTGTTTACTGAGGTACATTTTATTATTAAATAACTGAAAGAAATTTGAAAAATGCACAGTACTTTTAAATAGATTAAAAATTTCAACAAAAAAAACTTTTGTAAATACACTTAGCTTAAAAAAAAATAAATTAAAAGAACCAACTAAATTATACAAATTCAAGTTTAAACGAGTAACTACATTAGCATTGCTGTAAAATAACGTAAAAAAACAAATAAACAAACAAAAAAGTAAATATTGGCCACATTTTAAAATAATTTTTTTAAATGTAGAAATCAAACTGCTAAAGTATAGCAACTCAATTAAAAAAAATATAATCATATTACTAGAAACCGCAAAAGACTTCAAAGATCTAAAACTATTTAACAATGTAAACCTAGAAAGTCCTCGAAAATGTAAGCAATAATTAAAAACAATAATTGAATTAGTCATGCACTATTTATAAAAATATCTTTTATAAAATCGTTTTAATAAGCTAAATTAGGATCAATCTAAGGCACCCTTTTGTCATTCATATACAAAACCAACCACTAAAACAATTAAAAACAAAAACATAACAACAAAGGATAGTGTTGTATGTAAAAAAAAACATACAACTCATGGATAAACAAACATAACTTCAATATCAAAAACTAAAAATAAAATACCCACTAAATAAAAACGAACATCAAACTTAACCCGTGTATCTTCAAAAGGTTCAAAACCACACTCATACGCAGAAATTTTTTCAAAATAAGCGTCATCCGCAACGAGAAAATAGGATAGGATAAATAAAACAAATGACAAAATTATGACAAAAAATAAAAAAAATAAAAAAAAAAAATAATCGTTAAATAAGCCTTCTAGTAACATTTTTTTATTAAAAATTATTTACCATATTTAATAGAGAAATTATATTTAAATGATGGTAGAAATAAAGAAGTATTTTTATTTCCACTAGTATTTAAAAATCAATAAGAAGAAATAAAAGGTTTATGATATAAACTTAAATCTTTAGATGCTAAAACACGTGGACGAATTCAATGACTGTTAACACCAGATTTTCAAACTAGTAATGTACTAAAAAATAAAGGTAAAACTTTATTATAAAAAATAAAATTAAACTGTGCAATGAAAGAAGAAGATACGGTTAAAAAATTATTAAATTTATATTTTAAAAAATTTAATTTAGCAAATGAAAAAACATAAGAATTAGAAAAATAAAAAATAAACTCAAAAAAAATTGAATTAAATAAACGTAAAACTTTTAGATTAAAAAAAGAAAAATTTAAAATTAATGTTTTTGCTTTATATAAACTTAATAAAATACTTCCAAAAAAGTCATCAAATTCTGCCTTTAATGCAGTAGCCCTAGAATTAAAAGAATCAACCATAGAATCAGAAAGAGTAAAAAATAACATTACAAATAATGTTAGATAACTCAAAACAATTAAACGCTCTTCACCATAAAATAAAAATTCTTTAGAAATTAAAAAAAACATAAAAAAAGTAAAAAAATTTAAAAACATAAAAAATATAAAAAATAGAAATATTAAAATTTGGTTATATTAGGAATCGAACCTAAGACCGTTGGATTAAAAGTCCACCGCTCTACCAACTGAGCTATACAACCAAAACGCGGGGGGAGGATTCGAACCTCCGAAATTTAGCTTATGAGACTAACCAGTCATGCCATACCAACTGAACCCCGCATACGTATTAACTAATTAATAAATATTAGTTAAATAAAATTAAAAATGCCATCATAATAGCAAGTAACCCCATAGCTTCAGTTAAAGTAAAACCTAACATAGCATAACTAAATAAATTTTTTTGTAAGTTTGGGTTGCGAGAAAAAGATAACATTAATGCACCAAAAACAATACCGATACCAACACCAGCACCTGCTAAACCAACTGTAGCCATACCAGCTCCGATTAATTTTGCACTTTTAACAATAATTTCGTTTAAAACCATATTTTATAATGTTTCATGGGATTTATCCCATTAAAAGACTATTTACCTTATATTTAAAAATAATTAAAATTATAAAAATAAATTCCAGCGACAGGTTCCCCTACCGCTACCTTGTTACGACTTCGCACCAATCCCCGACCTTACCTTAAAACAACTTAATTAATAATTTTAATAGAAAATAAATAAGAAAGATTAATTAAAATAATTCAAATTATAACATATTACAGATTAAAATAATATTGGATTTCAGGTAAAACCAATTTTCGGCGCGTGACGGGCGGTGTGTACTAGGGTTAATACAATTCACCGTAACCTTCTAATTTACGATTACTAACGATTCCAACTTCATGTTCTCGAGTTTCAGAGAACAATTCGAACTGAGGTAAATTTTATAGAATTGCTTTGGTTCACACCATCGCATCTTTTTGTGTTTACCATTGTAGGATGTTTGTAGCCCAGCCCATACAGGTCATAATGACTTGACCTACTCCTCACCTTCATTCTGACAATTAGACAATAGTTTTTTTAGCTAAAATAAATTTTATACTAAAAATGAGGATTACGCTCGTTATCGGGACTTAACCAAACGTTTTGCAACACGAGCTGTCGACAGCCATGCAACGCCTGTACACAGCAAATTAATAAATTAATTTAAAAAAACGAAAAATTCGTACTGTGTATACAAGGGCTGGTAAGATTTCTTGTGTTATATCAAATTAAACAACATGCTCCACCGTTGTTTTAGCCCTCCGCCAATTTCTTTGAGTTTCAACCTTGCGGCCGTAGTTCTCAGGCGGAATGTTTAACGCGTTAGCTTTACTACCAAAATTTAAAACAAATTCAACAGTTAACATTCATCGGTCAGGGCATAGACTACCAGGGTATCTAATCCTGTTTGCTCCCTATGCTTTTGTGCTAAAGTGTCAGTATTTGTTGATTAGCAACCGTCGTCGAATGACAGTCCTCTGTGGATTAAAGAATTCTACCTCTACACACAGCGTACTGCTAAACTCCCAAATACTCTAGTTATCCACTTGTAATATTTGTATAAAATAAATTTCTATAATTTAAATAGAACGTTAGATAACAACCTACGCACGCTTTACGCCCAGTCAAGACGAATAACACTTGCCCTCTTCGTATTACCGCGACTGCTGGCACGAAGTTAGTCAGGGCTTTATTACTTAGTAATGTCAATACTCATCCTAAGTTACAGGGTTTTACATCTACACTTCTTCACCCAAGCGATATGGCGGGATCAAGCGTTAGCTCATTGTCCACGATTCCCCACTGCTGGCTTTTACAAACTAGGGCCATTTTAATTCCCTAAGTGGCTGTACATTTTCTCAAATCAGCTAAGCATTACAGGCTTGGTGTAGCCATTACCTCACCAACAACCTAAAACTCCATGAGTTCTATTATCAGGAATAAATTTTTCCATAAAGTTATCCAGTTTTTTATACTGACCTGATACGTCAATCCTCATGTATTACTCACCAACACGCAACTAAGACAGAAATAACAGTCTTCGTTCTACTCGCATGTGTTAAGCCTATCGCAAGCGTTCACTCGGAGCCAGAATCAAACTCTAATGCTCACATAATAAAATTAAATTAAAATTTAATTTTTTTAATATACTTAAGATCCTAAAATAGATTTTATAAATTTTTTTAATAGATAAAATTTAATTTTTTTGTTAAACAAAAATAACCGCCTTGGAAAGGACTCGAACCTTCGACACATAGCTTTTCAGGCTACTGCTCTACCTCTGAGCTACCAAAGCTTTGGGAGTAACGGGACTCGAACCCATACAGCTACGCTACCAGATCCTAAGTCAGGCCTGTCTACCAATTTCAGCATACCCCCCCACCCCATCACACATCTCCACTAAATTTTTAATTTTTTATTTTAAAACACGATTAAGAATTAAAATATTTGATCAACGCATCTTTGGAAATCTAGAAAAATTTAATAACTTTAAACGCAACTCTGCTTTATAATGATACGAATTACGAAAAAATAAAACTTTTCCTTTATTGTTATAAAGCGTCATAACACGATTTTGGTGCAACCCATCAAGCATAAAAATTTAGATTAAAATAAAATAAAAGTACTCCCTCACCAATATAGAAAAGTATAAACAAACAATCAAATAATATCAACAAAATGCCAATATCAAATAGCAAATTCATAGCCGATATGACGATCTTGTGTTAATTGACCACGTCATAAACGTCAAGAACAAACAATTAAAAAAATAGTTCCACAAATAACATGAAAACCATGAAACCCAGTAATCATATAAAAAGTAGAACCATATACACTATCTGAGATGGAAAAAGAAGCAGATAAGTATTCCCAAGCTTGTAATGCAGTAAATTCTAAACCAAGTAAAACAGTTAATATTAGACCGTAAAAGGCTGAAACATAATCATTAACTCTTATAGCTTTATGGCTTCAAGTTACAGTAATACCAGAAACAACTAAAACAATAGTATTTAATAAAGGAACTGTTGAAGGATCAATACAAATAGTATTATCAAAACCAATAGGAGGTCAAATAGAACCTAATTCTACAGTAGGGGCTAAACTAGCATGAAAATAAGCTCAAAATCAACTAATAAAAAACATAATTTCAGAAACAACAAATAAAATGAACCCTAATTTTAGACCAGAACGGACTTTAGAATTATGATACCCTAAAAAAGTTCCTTCACGCACCACATCCCGTCATCAGGTAGTAGCAGCACCAATAACAATAAATAAACCAAGTAAAGTTAACACAGATCCTCAAACATAAAAATGAAAGTACATAGCAGATCCTATAGTCGTTGCTAATAAACCCATAGAAACAGTGTATGGTCATGGACTTGGGGTGACCAGATGAAACAAGTGTTTATTACGACCACTAGTCATTAAGTATCAATCAACAGCAATCTTTGTAGTAAAATCATCTAAACGAGATTCATTATTAAAAAAAAACATATAATATTTATATATAAAGAAAAAAACTATCTAAAAGACAAAATATTTTATTAAAAAGTATATTTTTTAATAAACGGTTTTAAAACATGAAAACTAAAAAACTATGATTTAAATATGGAATAAGAAACTGTAATATCTGAAACATTTGACATTAAAGGATCTTCGTAAAAATTTGAAGATAGCTTGTAATATATAGGCAAATATAAAGTTGATTTAGATTCAACAAGCTGATCATCATAACAAAAGCATTGAATTTTTTCTAAATGAGGCAATGCTTCTGACGGATAGACATTATATATAGAAGTAAACACAATATCAATTGAAGTATCATTTTTTACAGTACAAAATGTTAGTTGCGGTGAACCAACAGAAATTTTGTGTTTAACACTACTGCTATCAAAAATTAAAGGCAAATGGTCATTAATTTTAAAAACAACAGATATATCTACAAAACGTAATTTTTTTTGCCCCATGCCTTGATTAATTAAAAAGCCATCGTGCTTATCTTGATTACCAAAATTAAATCAATATATTTTATTTTTTAATAAAACAATATAATCAACAAAAATTTGAAAAAAAATATTGTGTTTTTTAAAATCTAAAAATACACCATAAACCCCATTAGGGCCCGTATCTTGGCAAAGTAACTTAAAAAAAGGCACTGCAAGGTAAGTAAAGAAAAACAACCAACAAAAGACTGTTAGGCAGCTAAGAACGATAAAAAAAAGACTATTATTTTTAATAAAAGAACATATTTTAAAAGTAATCATAACAAAAAAAAATTATCGGCTATTGGACTCGAACCAATACTCCAAAGGAAATAGGTTTTAAGCCTACCGCGTCTACCACTTCCGCCAAGCCAAATATGGACGCAATCAGAATCGAACTGATATCTCATGCTTGCAAAACACATATTCTACCATTGAACTATGCACCCAGTTATAAATTATAAATAAATCAGGACGACAGGACTCGAACCTGTAATCTTTAGTGCCCAAAACTAACGCGTTACCAGCTTACGCTACGTCCTCTTTTAAATTTTAATAAACTTTAAAAGTTTTAAAAATTATTTTTATAAACGAACAAAAGATTTTTGTCGAAGATTTCTGATAAAATATAGTTTTGATAAACGCATCTTGCGGCGGTACCAGTATGCAAACCCTAAAGACAACAATAATGGAGATTTTAGATTAAAAAGCATCTCAACATTATTTGATCGATAACTATTACGTAAAACAATAGAAAAATTAGATGTCGAAAAAGATTTTGCTAAACAAACACCAATAAAATTACGCCGTTTAAGACCATCACGTGCTGGAAAAAAATAAGACAAGGTAATAACCTGACCAACACGCACTAATTGGTATTGGGCATAAGAATTTAAAAGCTTTTTTTTTTTGTTTAAACAAAGATCTGATAAAACCAAACTGTTTGTATATTTACTCATCATGATTAATAAATAAAAAAAAATTTAACAAGTTTAAAAAATCAACCCCTTCAAAATTTTATAAGAGTTTGTTGAAAATGCAACGCCTAAACCAACTCAAAAATATAAAATATCAAGCTGTACTGATACTATATTTGTTTTTTTATTATAGGTACCAAACTTAACTTTTTGAGCATTGCTATATAAAGCTTTTCTTTTTTCAATTAAAATAATTTCTACAATATTTTTTGAAAAAACATTACTAGAATTGCGTTTTTTTCTTAAACGAATAACGTACATAAAAAATTAAATAGTTAGATTATAAAATTAAAACCACCACGATAAATTGAATCATAAGATAATAATAAGTAATCACAATACGGAACAAATATACTAAGAATTGTAGATGGGAAAAAACCAAATACTAAAATAAAAAAAGTAAAAATAAACATTAGAGTAAACTCACGAAATGATAAATCCATGTATTTTCCAATAATTTCATAACGATCTAACACAGAAAAACTATTACCGTACATAATACGGTTATACAATCAAAAAGCATAAACCATAATGAATATAATGGAAAAAACAGAACAAATAGCTAAAAAAAGATTTGATTTGGCTAACGCAAGCAAAACACCAACTTCTGCAATAAAATTAAAAGTTCCTGGGAAACTAACATTAGCTAATGTATAAATTAAGAAAAAAATGCTAAATAATGGCATAAAACGGACTAACCCACGCAAATCGGTAATATTACGTGTATGATAACGTTCATACAAAAAACCTATTGACATAAATAGTGCACTAGAAATAAAACCATGCCCAATCATTAAATATAAACTACCAGAAAGACCGTCTAAATAGGTTGTAAATAAACCTAAAATAACAAAACCCATATGGCCAATTGAAGAATAAGCAATAATTTTTTTTAAATCAAGTTGTCTTGTTGTTGAAAATGAAGTATAAAAAATACCTACTATAACTAAAACTAATATAAGAGGGGCAAAATAATTAACAGCTTCTGGAAACAACGGGATTACGAAACGCATAATACCGTAAGTTCCTAATTTTAAAAGCAAACCTGCTAGTATTATAGAACCAAAAGTCGGAGCCTCAACATGAGCCTCCGGTAACCAAATATGAACAGGAAATAAAGGAATTTTAAAAGAAAATGAGATAAATAATAATCAAAATAATAGATTTTGATCGAATAAAGAAATATGTGACTGTTTTAATAACAAATAATCTACAGAATCATAATTAAATCACAAATAAAAAATAGCAATATATAAAAAAACTGAACCAACTAATGTATATAGTAAAAACTGAAAAACTGCATGTATTTTACGATCTCTAGAGCCTCAAATTCCAATAGTAAAAAACATAGGAAATAATATAGCTTCAAAAAAAATAAAAAAAAAAAATAAACTCGATGTTATAAAAGCGTTAACTAGTGTAAATTCCAGTATAAAAAGCATCAATAGAAAAAATTTAGTTTTTTCTAAGTTTGAATATCAATTTACTAGTATACAAATTGGAATCAAAAAAGTCGTCAATAATATAAAAAAAAGAGAGATACCATCAACATAAAAAAAAAACTTATCTGAAATAATAGTTGTATTAAATATAGAAGAAAAAAAATCCATATAACGCTCCCTACGGAAATAATAATACATATTGCTAGTATTTGCAAAACCAAACCAATCATAATTCGATATATTATATGATTGCAGAAATACGAAAAAATATAAAGAAAATAAAAAAATAAAAATTGCAATAAATAAAGAAAACTGCTTAACTTTTCAATTACTAATGTTAGAAAATAAAGAAAGAACTAATAAAATAATAGACATAAACATTAAAATTTCCATAGTATATATGTATGATTTAAATGTAAAAAATATTGATATCAAGAAAAAATTCACGACAATAATCGAAACTAATAAAAAATCCAAAAACCATTTTAAAAATACCGTAGAGTTTACTGAAAAAATAAAATTACTTTTATACCTTACTAAATAATTAAACACACTAAAGTTATTAAAATAATACATTGCTCGTTATTAAAAACATCTAAAATTAATTAAAATTTTAACATGGTGGGCCTGGTCTTAATACATCTTCTTCCACATACAAAGGTGTAGCATAGCACGAAACCCCTGGACATAAGACAACATCCCCTACTGCACGCCGTGCTTTAATTGATCATAATTGATAAGTAGTAGCTAAACTATTATCCGAATTTAAAGTATATTCTTCATCTGTTCAGTCGTCAGCTATAGCTTCACGAACAACGGACTTAAGCTGCTCAATTGTATTGCTAGTAGATATAGAACCAACAGCATGACTATCGTTTTGTAAAATTACCTTTTCTGAAACAACAGGATTGATCGGTTCTGCATCAAGTGCTAAAATATTTTGTTCTATAATGGCATAACTTGCTAAATTTGTTTGTGCTTGTGTTAGATTTGAATTTGCATTAAATTGCTCAACAACAGCATGTATTGCACTTGATATAGAAGTACGATGTGCTCCATAAAACGGTAAATCAGAGTTATAAATTGCTTTGTAAGCAATAAAATCTGCTAAAAATTGACGAATTGTTCTATTACCTGGTGTTTTTGGAATAACCGCATCAAGTTCCTCTAAAGCTCTAGATAATAACATAGGATACGAGTATCTATAATCAACTGGATTACTTACTGATTCAGCAAACATCCTACAGTAATTAATAACACGCTCTTCATCATTTTGTAAAAGTCTAAGAAACCCTTTCATGTGAGCCCTAGGACCCCAAACAGCGCTACGATAAAACTTATCTTCCGCAAAATAAGGAGAATTTGAAAGATCTGTATAATGAGACCCATTAAAAAACCCCTCAAGTTTACGAATAACTTCCATGCGTTTTGCAACATGTTCATTACTATTTAACATTTCAGCAACAGGGCGAACATCTGAACTGATATTTGTTTTATCTAAACTTGGGCCAATTATATAATACTCAAAAATAATATTAGCAATATAAGCTAAATAACTGCGTAAAATATACATAGGATCGGACGCATTAGGTTTATGGTTATACGGACATAAAACCCTTAAAAATGGTTTTTGAAAGTTATCAGAATTAAGTGTTGACCTTAATTTAATTTCATTCTCAAGTGTAGACCAAGCTTTTGCGTGTAGTTCCGGTGTACCTCTAATAACACTAGCTTCGGCAAAAGACATACCTGTAGGATAATAAACCCCCACACGAGGATAATATAAATGCGTAACCCTGTGCCCTTTATAAAAATAATAACGACTAATAAGTTTATTGAGTAAGTTTTGATCCCCATATTTGTAACAACTAATGTAATCTGATAAACCAAAGTTCATAGCGTTTTCTTCATATTGTGATAATAAGTTAAAAGCATCTACCATAAAGAAATCTTCAGCCATATTTACTAATTCAATACCTGGGTTAAAATAAAATGGTGTACGAACATGTACACCTGGATTTTCTTTGTAATACTCTTTATAAAAGTTTAAATCAGTTTCTAGTGAGGCTATTTGATGAGCCATAAAATATGAAAGTTGGGTTCTATTATTTTCCAAAGATTCTTGACGAAATAATTCGAAAGCACGATTATAAATTTTTCACTCAGATTTTCTCATCGTTAAGAAAACATCAGGATTTTTTTCAAACTCAAAAGACACTAATTCTTTAGAATTCTTTAACTGATTAGGAAGCGCCAAATTAATCATAGTTACTCCCTCACCATTAAATAATTGTTTTTTTAACGAAACAATTGCTTCATATAATTCAAAACTAATAGCACCAGAGTCTAAATAAAGCTTTAATTTAGAATAAGGTAATGATACGAACATGTCAACAATATGAGTTTGAAGTCCGTTATCGTTATTATGCAACGACTCAAAATAACTATCTGGTGTACTAAATAAACGTTTAAGACTAGCATCATCTAGTAATTTTGAGTTTAATAACGGCAACAGGTCTGGCACAAATTCTTGAATGAATTTTTCAGCTATAGTCCTCAATTCAACCAAATTCTTAAATTCTTTGTTTGATAAAGTCATTATAAACTCAATCGTTTGAGAATTACCATTATTAAGACGTACCCTTTTACAAGTCTCAACGTAAAACTCATGAAGATGGCGTTTATAAATAGGATCATTAACATTTAGACTAGAAACTCATTTAAAAAAAAGTTTAATCTTAACATCAACACCCTCCTCTAAGTTAAGATTATTTATTGTTAACCAAGCAAAAGCTAAACGATTTAATAAGGCTCTTTTAGTATAAAGTGGTAATTTATCTATTTCTTCAGTAGAAAAGCCTTTAATTGAATTAAATAACTCTTCGGAAGACTTACCTGACAATAAAAATTTTTCAGTGGTATTTAGTATATCCCTGGTTAAATCTTGGAAAGAATTAATAATAAGGGGTGGGAGAGCATCTTCGATTTTAACAGGTAAAAAAAAATCTAAAAAGGGTTCAAACAGAAAAATACAGCTTTAGAAAAAGGATTTGTATGTGTAGATAAATCTCTTCTAACATAAATCTTACCTATGTTTGTATGTTTATTCATTAAATCTACTATACTAACTTCGGCAAAATTTTGGCTAACCGAGGAACTAATAATATGATTTGGTATGCATAAAGGCTCAACTAAAGGAAAATTATCTAAATTATTTATAACCCTTGTCAGATCTTCAGGTATTTTTACTGGAAAATAAAAAGTGTAAGCAGCATTTCGATTACGTCAATAAAACTTTACTCAAGATGACATCTGGCACTCGCGAGATGCTAAATGAGCTGTGGGGTCATTAACCGCCTTGTAACAATCACTCAATCTACGCTCTAATTCTACAGAACTTGTAGGGGACGATGTCTCAAGAATTTCCGTTGTATTACCCAAAGCAATATCAATAAAAGTAGCAGCATCAATATCATTACCATAAGTTGTTTGCACTACAGCATTAAAATATGAATCAATATTATGCAAATCTTTTTTAAGAGAAGAGCTCGAAGTATAAGAAGATCATATATAATTTATAGATAAAGAATCTCAAAATGACCCAAACCAAGCACAAGCAACATTTGTAAAAAAGCTAAAACATAAAAACAAAAATACAAAAGAAAGCGTTAATAAATAAAATATAAAGTTTTGGCTGCTTATTGACTTAACTAACCTGTTGGCTGTGGTTTTTGGGTTTAAATAAAATAAAGCTTTTTCCATGTAAACGCTATTTTTTATATTTATAATATTTAACGAAAAATTAAAAAAAGAAAAAATAATATTTTTAAAAAAAGTCATAAAAGTTTTTATAAAAGTTTAAATTTTTAAACACGAGTAAAAATTTAAAAAAAACACTCTAAAACTGGATAATAACTCTAGTTTGTAAAACATAGCTAATGAATATAACGAAATACGTGCTGAAAACAATAAAAATTGTTTTCTAGTTAAACTAGCGTTAGTTCTTAGCATACTTAAGTAGCCAGCAACAAAGCTTATAGCTGTTTTTATAGTTCAATACCCATAAACAAAATTAATTGTTTTTAATATAGAAATCTTTAAAAAAGTAAGCAAACAAGATTCAACATAAATATAATCATTTGATTTTAAAAATTGATAAAATAATGAAAAATAAGTTACTGCTGTTAAGTGAAAATTAAATAGAATAGGTAAATCAGTTTGGACTGTTGAAACACAAAAATTTACAACAGAATGCGCATCATGTGGCAATTGGTTTGTAATCAAGGCCATACTTTGAAAAAATTGTTCTGTTTTACTAACAAGCTGTTGTGTAAAAGCGGCTTGAATAGTTGCATTTGAATCGATAACACCAGCCTCGCTTGTACACTTATAAAATGTGAGGTGATATTTATCAATGAGCATCATTTCAAAAGTATCGTTTTTTTTTATTCTATGCTTTAAATACTGAGACTAAATAGAAATCAAATTAGTACTATTTAGGTATAAATAGGTTGATTTTGGAAAAATGTTTTTCTATTATCAACACGGTAAGCAAAAATTTACATTATTTGTAAAAAAACCCCCGCACTAACCAATTTATCAAACAATCCACAATGTAAAACACACTAGATATTTTTAAATATCTAGTTTAATGTTAAAAACAAAATGTAAAACAGCGAATAGTAAAACAATTGTGTGATTATCTTTCACATTTACAAAAAAATAATTTTTAGAATAATCTTCTGACTTATATAATAATTCAGCCATTATATCTTTATACGTAGCTACTCGGCAATGCTTTGTGTAAAACAACCGATCCACCAGAGGTATATACTTTCCAGTCCTCTCGTACTGAGAAAATATTTCTTCAATTTTAAAGGCAACAGATAGGAACCGAACTGTCTCACGACGTTCTAAACCCAACTCACGTACCACTTTAATAGGCGAACAGCCTAACCCTTGGGACCTTGTGCAGCCCCAGGATGTGATGAGTCGACATCGAGGTGCCAAACGAACCTGTCAATACGATCTCTCAAGATTCATTAGCCTGTTATCCCCGGAGTACCTTTTATCCGTTAAGCATTAACCCTCCTGTTTGGGGTTAATGGATCAATATGGCCGACTTGCATCCCTGTTCAATTCGTCAATTTCACAGTCAAGCAATCTTTTACCATTTTATTTTTAGATAAACTTAATTAATCAAAGACTGCCTTATGCACATCTCCGTTACTATTTAGGAGACGACCGCCCCAGTCAAACTACCAATCTAGCACTGTTCCAGCTAAAAGCCGGTTAGCAATACTGTAATAAAATGGTTGGTATTTCACTGAATGCCTAAAAAATCAACTAGCGTTGAGTTATCATAAGCCTCCCAACTACACTACACATTCTTACAAGTATCACAATACAAGATTATAGTAAAGGTTCACGGGGTCTTTCCGTCTTATTGCCAATACTCTGCATCTTCACAGAGAGTTCAATTTCGCTGAGTCAATACTGGAGACAGTGGGGAAGTCGTTACGCCATTCATGCAGGTCGGAACTTACCCGACAAGGGATTTCGCTACCTTAGGACCGTTATGGTTACAGCCGCCGTTTGCTGGGACTTATTAAAGCTTGCTGAATTAATTAAAAAATTAACTCAACTACTCGTTTCATCGATCAGCACCGGGCAGGCGTCAGACCCTATACTTCATTTTACAATTTTGCAGAGTCCTGTGTTTTTAGTAAACAGTCGCTCCCCCCTATTCTGTTACACTCCCCGATAAAGTTACCTTTAGAGGAGTACCCCTTCTCCCGAAGTTACGGAGTTAATTTGCCGAGTTCCTTCAGTATTGTTCTCTCAATTGCCTTAGTATACTCTACTAGTCTACCTGAGTCGGTACTTAGTACGGTTTAAAATTCTTTTAGTTTTTTCTAGAGATAATTTAAAAAGCTAACAAAAACACTTAATTGTTAACAATATAAAACACCTGTCACAAAAAGAAAGTATAGAAATATAAATCTATTACCCATCAGTTATATTTTTCAATAAAACCTAAGGGGCCGACTAACTTGCCACAGATTAACTGGATGGTTTATTAACAAAACCCTAAGACTTACGGCAAAAATGTTTTTCACATTTTACGCGCTACTCATGTCAGCATTCGCACTTCTGATGTCTTCATAATACCTAGCGGCATTACTTTAGCAACTTACAGAACGTTCTGCTACCAAACACAAAAATATTATTGGTTTCTACCGTTTGGGGAAGTAATTTTAAGTTCCTTACATTTTTAAACCCAGAAAGCTAACATCGGTGAGCTTTTACGCTTTCTTTAAAGGATGGCTGCTTCTAAGCCAACCTGCCGATAACACACCTCCAAAGTTATTTTAAACACTCAATTACTGTTATAGACCCTTAACGTATAGTCTGAGTTATTTCTCTCTTGATCTTAGACCTTACACCTAAAACCCGCCTGTGGAATTATAAAAATTAGCATTCTAAGTTTTGTTAGGTTCAGTAAGACTAAACGCCCCCCTAGCCCATCAAGTGCTTTACCTCTAAAATTAAACATTCCACGCATTACTTCAATAATTTTCGCAGAAAACTAGCTATCTCCAGGTTTGATTAGCCTTTCACCCCTAGCCAAAAATCATCCCAGTCTATTGCAACAGACACGGGTTCAGCCCTCATACTAAATATTTCATTTAATAATCAGCTTGTTTTTGGCTAGATCACCTGGTTTCGAGTCTAGCTGTAGTAACTAAAAACTCTTTTTAAATTCGCTTTCGCTACGCCTTAATTAAAAACTACGGCTTGCTACTACAACTAAGTCGCTGACCCATTATACAAAAGGTACGTTATTACAAAATATAACTGCTCTTAAATACTCAATTTCAAGCTCTATTTCACACATTGTAAATATCTTTTCATCTTTCCTTCACAGTACTTGTTCACTATCGGTCATAAATCATATTTAGGTTTAGAGGACAGACCCCCTATCTTCAAACAAACCAAGCAAAAATTGTTTTACTCACTTTAACAAAAAGCTGACCAATATACGGGACTAACACCCTATTTTGTATACCCCTCCTCGGTATTTCTAAGTCAACTTATCGTTAAATAGACCTTCTTTACGTTCACTCACCATTACTAGTAAAATCTTTAGTTAATTTATATTCCTGCAGTTACTAAGATGTTTCAGTTCACTGCGTTTTTTTTCCTATAATTGATAGTTTCCTATTTTGGGAATCTTTACGTCACAGTCTTGACCTGGACTCGGTAAAGCTTTTCGTATCGAGATAACACGCCCCAAGTGATTTATGCCTAGATATCCATTAAGTATTCACTATTATTTAGTCTCTATGTAATTATCTAACAACACTTGCCACACACCAATTAATTCATTTAGATTACTTATAAAGTTCTAAATACAATTAATATATACCATATATATATATATAAAATACTAATTTTAATTTTTAAGTAATTGTAAAAACATAGATACTGGCATATAACCATATGTATCAAATTTTTTTTTATCAGCCATTAATTTAACTGCAGCAGAGAATAAACGAGAGCTATCAAACTTATTAAACAAGCTGGTCTCGTATACAGCAACACTAGAATTTATGTCATTTAAGTATCCATTTAAAGATGCATAAATAATCATAATTTGTTTTTCAATAGTGATTGGAGTATAACGACCTTGTTTTAGCGCATCGACCAATAAACTACCACGTTTTAATAACATTTGAGTTACTTTATCTAGATCAGATCCAAATTTAGTAAAACCTAAAACTTCTCGATATTGGGCTAATTCTAGTTTTAAATTACCGCTCATTTTACGCATAAAACCTAATTGAGCAGCGGAACCAACACGACTAACAGATAAACCTACATTAATTGCAGGACGAATACCGTTGTAAAATAATTCAGAATCTAGGAAAATTTGCCCATCAGTAATAGAAATAACATTAGTTGCAATATAGGCCGACACATCACCAGCTTGGGTTTCAATAACAGGTAACGCAGTTAAAGAACCACCTTGCAGTTTTTTAGATAATTTAGCAGCACGTTCTAATAAACGAGAATGTAGATAGAAAACATCACCTGGATAAGCTTCCCGACCTGGCGGACGACGAAGTAATAATGACATTTGACGGTAAGCAACAGCGTGTTTACTTAAATCATCATAAACAACTAAGCAATGTTTACCAGAATCACGAAAGTATTCACCCATTGTGCAAGCAGCATAAGGGGTTAAATATTGTAAAGTTGCACTATCAGCAGAACTACTGGCAACAATAATAGTATGCTTCAAGCAATCGCGTCGTTCTAAAGTACGAACTAATTGTGTAACATTAGACATTTTTTGACCAATTGCTGCATAAATACAAAATAAAGCAACTTGATCATTCTTGTAAGTATTACGTTGATTAATAATAGCATCGACTGCAATAGTAGTTTTACCAGTTTGACGATCTCCAATAATTAATTCACGTTGACCGCGACCAATAGGAACTAAAGCATCTACTGATTTTAAACCTGTTAACATAGGTTCACGAACAGATTCACGATCAATAATACCTGGTGCATTGGTCTCAACTCGACGGTTTGTAGTGTTTACTAAGGCCCCTTTACCATCTAAAGGTGCACCAACAGCATTTAATAGACGACCTAATAAGCTAGAGCCTGTAGGGATACTAACCACAGAACCAGTACCAATAACTTCACTACCTTGACGGATCTCACGATCAGAACCAAAAAGAACAGCATTAACAGTACTCCGATTTAAGTTTAAGGCCATACCAAGAACATCCCCAGAAAATTTTAATAATTCCCCTGCTTTAACATTATGTAAACCCGAGATGGTAACAACACCATCAATAACAGATAAAACACGCCCGGATTCGTTACTTTTTAAACCTTTCATAATAGAAGGTTTTTTTTTTCCGAACTCTTTATAAGACTCATTTAATAATTTATCAAAAATAGAAGTTGTCATAAAATAATTTAAAAATAAAAAAAAAAAACAAAATATAAAAAATCGACTAAAAACTAGTTATAAGATTTTTTATTCATTTGGAAAAACTTACTTGTTTTATTACCCCCGAAATTTAATATCAGTATAAAAAATAATATTTAAAATATTAAACCGAGTAACCAAAAATAGCACACACATGAAAGTAGACTAAAGTAAAAACGTTGCTTTACTTATTACCTATAAATTCAACAGATCAGTGTATTTTTTATCTAATCATAATGATTCTATAAAGTAATCGAAAACAGATGATTTAACGGCTACAATGTAAATAGGCATGAATGCATGCCCTGTTCCACAAATTTCACTACATTGTCCAAAATAACGACCAACTTGACTAATATAAACAGGAACAGAACTAATACGCCCTGGTGTAGCATCTATCTTAACACCAAGAGATGGGACAGCAAAAGAATGAATTACATCATTAGATGTTACTAAAAAACGAATATGCACATTAATAGGTAAAACCAACGGTATATCAGTTTCAAGTAAACGTGAACCACCAAAAGCTAGATCAGTATCACTGGTGATATAACTATCATATTTAATAGTAACAGGCATATTTTCACTAGTTTTTAAAGCTTCTTTAATTTCTGAACCAGCTATTTTAGTTGCAAGATAAAGACCAAACTCTGAATGGTCACCTCAATTTAATGTTTTTGAAGCTACGTTTCAAAGTTCCTCCGGACTAGAGGAGGGGTCTATATTATATAATGCACACAGATTAGGGAAAAAAGAATCAGGCTCTGTTACGGCATTAGAATCCTGAACCACACCAGTTGTAAGCTCAAAGTCTGAAAACTCATAACTCCAATACCATTGATTACCAATAACTTTAACAGTTAAAGTAGGCTCAATAATTTCTCCCATAGCATAAAGTAAAGAAAAAGAAGGAGCTACAATAAATAATAATAAAACAATTGGTGTTATTGTTCAAACCAACTCTACCATAAAATTATGAGCCACTGGTTTAAAATTAAATACACTTTTTAATAAATATTGCATTCCAGTAACATCAAGTGAGCGGCTGTTGGAATCTCTAACACGTAGGGGGGAATAATCCCCAAAAATAGAATAAAAAAATTTTGAAACAATAGGGTGAAAAACAAACAAGTCAGCTAAATTACGTTCTCCTAAACTATTATATTTTTGATAAAAATAAACCCAAGTTGTATATAACCCAACCCCAACACCATACGCAACAAGTAAAATAATAAACATAATGTAATCATGCAATTCTACAATACCATACATAATTGGAGAAGCAGCATCATTAAAATAAAAATAAGATTTTAATGGGGCAGTAAACGTTAATGAGATTGAATCTATAATAACACAAAAAGATACTAATAATAATGCTATGTTTGTTAAATCTACCTTAACACGTGGAAATAAGAATTCATATTGCAGACTTAAGAAAGAGCGATAAAAAGAAGCTACATTGTCCATTTTGTATGCATTTTTAGAAGGAGTAGAATTAATTTCTCATGTACCATTCTTAGGATTTTCAACACTAACACCACTTAAAGCCATAGGACCCCAAACCCCAGGTACAATAATTTTATAATTTGTTGTTGAAACTTTATTTCAAAAATCTAATGAGGCTACATCAAAGCGACGTGAATCTGGTAAATAGTCATGTTTATATGTAAACATTTTATCAAAAAACCCAATACTTAAAAAAATAGTAAATAAAAAAATACAAATGCTAATTAAAGACATATATGACCCTAAAGATGATAGATAATTAAAAGCATAATAAACATCGGGGTAATCTGGAATACGGCGCGGCATACCTGCTAAACCTAAGAAATGCATAGGAAAGAAGGTTAAATTAACCCCAATGAATAATGTTCAAAAATGAATACGACCTAGGTACTCATCTAATACATACCCTGTAATTTTTCAAAATCAATAATAAAAACCAGCAAAAAAAGCAAACACAACCCCCATAGATAAAACATAATGAAAATGCCCAACAACATAATAAGTGTCATGCATTGCAATGTCTAAGCCGGCATTAGCCAAAATAACACCAGTAACACCACCGGTAGTAAATAAAACAAGAAAGCCACAAGCAAATAAAAACGGAGTACGAAGACGTAATACACCACCCCACATAGTAGCGATTCAACTAAAAATCTTTATACCTGTTGGTACAGCTATAATCATAGTAGCTGCAGTAAAGTAAGCACGAGAATCGACATCCATACCTACAGTGTACATATGGTGAGCTCAAACAATAAATCCAAGAATACCAATAGAAGTCATAGCGTAAACCATACCTATATTACCAAAAATAGGTTTATTAGAGAACGTAGAAATTACTTGACTAATAATACCAAAAGCTGGTAAGATTAGAATATAAACTTCTGGGTGACCAAAAAATCAAAATAAATGTTGATACAATATAGGATCACCACCGCCAGCAGGATCATAAAAGGTAGTATTAAAATTACGATCAGTTAACAACATAGTAATAGCACCAGCTAAAACCGGAAGAGATAATAATAATAAAACAGCTGTTAATAAGACAGATCAAACGAATAAAGGCATACGCAATAAAGACATACCAGGTAATCGCATATTAAAAATAGTTGTAATAAAATTTATAGAACCTAATAAAGAAGAAACCCCGGCTAAATGTAAACTAAAAATTGCTAAGTCTACGGAAGGTCCTGAATGAAATTCTACACCAGATAACGGTGGATAAACAGTTCAACCAGTACCAGCACCCACTTCTACTAATGCAGAAGAAAGTAGTAGTAAAAATGAAGGGACTAATAATCAGAAACTTAAATTATTTAATCGAGGAAAAGCCATGTCAGGAGCACCAATAAGTAATGGAACAAACCAGTTACCCATACCACCCATCATTGCAGGCATAACAAAAAAGAAAATCATTATGAAAGCATGAGCAGTTACAATAACATTATAATACTGATAGTTTGTACCTAAAATAACGATACCAGGAGCTGATAATTCTAAACGTATAATGGCGGAAAACATTGTTCCAATTAGTCCAGCAAAGCCACCAAAAACTAAATAAAGAGTCCCAATATCTTTATGATTTGTCGAATACACAAAACGAGTTAAAAATGATCTTAAATTTAAAATTGTTTCCATAAAAAAATATTATTAATCTGTGTGAAAATTATTCATGAATTTTTACCTTAATTCATTAAAAACATGTAATTTTTAAAAACTATGAACTAAAAAAAAATATAAATAGAAATTAAAAATGCCAATATTATTAATAAAATATACCGATATATAATACCGCTATGTAATTTCATACTTACTAATGAAAATTTATCTACTTGGCGTACGACCCCTAGTGGGCCAAAAAATTCAAGAATTCCGCGGTCTATAAATTTAAAAGTTATAAAATAAGATAAGAAAAAATACATTTTAACTACATATTGGTTATACAATAAATCAAAATATCATTTTTTATTTAAAAATGATACTATAGATGGATAAAATGCAAACTGTTCTAAAATAGTTATAAAATTTAATTTGTTATATATATAATAAACGGCAAAAGACAAAACCATACCTGATAGGCTAAAAACTAAAGGTATAATTTTTACCGTCAAAGGTAAAAATTCTGCATCAATGAATACCTGGTTCTGAGGTAAAATAAAAATAGATGTTTGTCAAAAATCAGATCCTAAACCTATAAACATGTCTTTAGTTAAATAGCCCCAAAAGATACTACCTAACATTAATGGAAAGAAAGCAAACAACATGTATTTTGGAGATTCATGTGCAGTTAAAATTGCAGGACGTAATGCGTTTGTTTTATTTGCAAAAAAAGTTAAATGTAAAAGACGTCATGAATAAAAAGCAGTGAAAAAAGCTGAAATCACACCAAGCAAGTATGCAAATAGTGAAAATAAAGTATTACTTGCAAATGTAAACTCTAGAATAGCATCTTTAGAATAGAACCCTGTTAAATAGGGAAAACCCATTAAAGATAAAGAACCTATGAGCATCATTACATAGGTGATTGGTAAAATTTTCACAATCCCACCCATTCGGCGAATATCCTGTTCATTCAGCAAACTATGAATAACTGAACCAGCACATAGAAATAAAAGCGCCTTAAAAAAAGCATGATTTACTAGATGGAAAAACCCAACAGCATAGCCCGATGAACCGCAAGCAAAAATCATGTAACCCAACTGACTACATGTTGAATAAGCAATTACTTTTTTTAAGTCATTTTGCACCAAACCAACACTAGCAGCAAAAAAAGCAGTTAGTGCACCAACGACAGTAATAATATTTAATGTATTAGGTGCATACTCGAAAATAGGTGAACATCTTATTATTAGAAAAACACCTGCAGTAACCATTGTGGCGGCATGAATTAAAGCTGATACTGGTGTCGGGCCTTCCATAGCATCAGGTAATCATACATGTAAACCTATTTGTGCTGATTTACCTACGGCACCAATAAAGAGAAAAATACAAATTAATTCAATTACAGGAATATTAAAACCTAAAAGATTAATATCAGTGTTTCCAGAAACATCTGTAAGGGCAAAAATGGTATAAAAATTTAGTGTTTTAAAAGTCAAAAATATAATTAAAATTGATGTATATAAAGCAAAATCCCCGAATCTATTTACAATCAATGCTTTTAATGCAGAAGTGTTAGCTTGTGTTCTCGTATACCAAAAATTAATTAAAAGGTAGGATGCTAAACCAACACCCTCCCAACCAGCAAAAAATTGCACAAAATTTGCAGAAGTTAATAAAACGAACATGAAAAGTGTAAATAATGTCAAATAAGTTAAAAAACGAATAAAATGTGGATCAGAACCCATATAATCTAATGAATAAATATGAACCAACAATGACACCAAACTTACCGCGAAAAGCATTGTAGCTGTTATTGTATCAAATAAAAATTCAAAATTCACACGTGCAGAACCTAAATTAAATCATAAACCTAAATCAACAAAACACGTATACTGTAATAGAGCAACCTCATAAAAAATAAAACTAGATACGAGAAATGTTATAAACATACAACTTATGTTTATAATTTGTACTCCATTTTTACCTAATAGTTTTCCAAAAAATCCTGTCACAAAAGCACTTAATGCAGGTATAGCCAATACGAGTAAATACATTTTTATTTAGTATAGTTATTTGGATCTGTATTAAAATTCATTCAAAATAATTACCGTAAATTAATAGTTTTAGTGAAATTATTTTGAGTTTGTTTAAAAATATCTTGCCGCTTTACGGTAACTGGTTCCTTTAAAGTTAAAATAATTGAACCCATCATCGCTACCAATAAAAGAAGACTTGATAAAACAAAAGAAAATCCATAATATGAATATAAAACCAATCCGATTGCTTGAATATTCTCATAAAGAAGTGTAGAAGAAATTCAATCAGTGTAAGTTATAATTGCAGATCCTGGCGTAGAAACATTACTAGATTTATGTTCCATTGTTAAAGTTAATTCAGATAAAATCGAATCTACCGAGTTTGTTTTAAATAAATAAATAAAATTTAAACAAACTAACAAGCCAATAATAAACACTAAAGGTGTATAAACTCAGAAGTTTTCTTTTATTTCTAGTAATTTAATATTCAGCATCATAACGACAAATAAAAATAAAATAGCTATAGCACCTACGTATACAACTACATAAACCATTGCAACATAATCTAAGTTAAGAAGCAACAGAAGTGCGGTTGCATTACAAAAAACCAGCACTAAATACAATATAGAATGAACAGTATTAGTTGAGAATATAACCATAAATACACACAAAAACAAAAGCAATGAAAAGAAAAATAAAAAAAAAAAGCTGAAATCAAACCAAAGCATAGTTAATAATTTTTTATATTATAATATTATATCATTAATTTACTACTTAATCCCTAAAACATTTATTATTATAAATTATAAACAACACAACTACAAATTTTTATTCTTCGCCTATACGAAAACAAAAATTAAAAAAAAATATATTTTTATAAATAATAAGAAAATTTAATATATTTTTATATGGCGGATAACGAGAATCGAACTCGTACATTCAAAGCCACAATCTGATACTCTACCATTTAAGCTATATCCGCATTATTTAAAAACAAAAATTTTTGCAGGGGACAGGATTCGAACCTGCGAAGCGCACGCAATAAGTTTACAGCCTACCTCCTTTGACCACTTGGATACCCCCTAGAAAATAAACAATAAAATCTAATTATGCTTTATAGTATTTTATTTATTAAAAAATGTATTATTAGATACAAATTGCTTAGAACATAAAAACATAATCCGTGAAGTTAAACTTTGCGACGAAATATAAAAATTACTAATATTAGAACTTAAAAAAAAGTTATTAATATTTAAAAAAATCTTTTTATTACGAAGAAAATATAAATGAAACCAATCTAATTTACTTGCTAAACTTACATTATATTGGGAAGAAATATCAAAACCTAGCATACTAGATAAATTAAATGGGGACACAAGCTTGGTAACTTTATCAATCTTGTTATTAACAACAGTATTTAGTAATGAGCTAAAAAACCCTGAATAAGTTAAAGAAAGACCTGTGTTTAAAAAAATGGGTTTTGTTTTTTGCAAAAACCCCTGTAAATTCATAAAATGCTCTTCTATTTCAAAACTAGAACAAATTGGCAATAACATATCATAATTTAATAATTCTTTTGAACCAAATGATGAACAAGCAACCATTAACTTTTTACCACTAAAATTCCGGCTAAAATCAATATTATCATTAATAAAATTAGAGTTAAAATATAAAAAAGCCCTGAATTTATTTAATAAAAATGGTTGAATTTTTATATTGTCCCGAACCCCTAATTCATACATATTAGGCTCATACGCATACTGTGGTAAGACAGAAACAAACTGATAAGTATTTAAATTAAATTTTAAAACTAAAGACTGCATAATATCAATTAGTGGATATATAGTAGAATTTATTAATGATGAACTATATAGTACAAGGGGGTTTTTTGCTTTTGCTAAATAATAACAAAAATAGTGTTTACCTGATACAATTTTATTTAAAATTGATAAATCAGAACCTAAAGAAATAATATTATAATTTAAATTATTAAAAAACCCTAAAGTAAACAATTTTGCACCAGATATGGCTAACTTACGTAAATAAATATTCAAACCTGCAGATTCAGCTTTAGGGTTTGTATTTATAAGTAATATCACATCTTTTTTTAATAAGTTTTCAACTAATAATGCTTGTGTGTTTAACTCAACCCGAAAATCGAATGATTTTTTTGACGCATTTAAAATAGTAAAAACACTACCGAAACTTCTAAAATAATTCAATGCTGCTATTATTGTTTCAAAACTTGCATTTTCAGGAATATTTCAAGCTTGCAATAACGAACAAGCATTTAACTTTAAAAATGATTTTAAAATAACAAAGCTAGAATCCCAAGTAATTTTTGAATAGGTTAACGAATTATTTTCTTTATATAGTGGAAATAATAATCGTTGTAACTTATAGGAATCATAGGAGAACCGTATCTTATCAGAAATTCAACAATCATTAATTTGTTTATTTATTCGTGGTAAAATACGAACAATTTTATTATTTAAAACATCAACTCGAATGTTTGAACCAAATGCATCAAATAAATCAATACTAGAATGAGATAATAAATCTCAAGGGCGAGCTTTGAATGCATATGGTTTTGATGTTAAAGCACCTACAGGACAAACATCAATAATATTACCGGAAATTTCACTAGATAATTGGTTTTTAATATAAAAACCAATTTCCATTTTTGACCCACGACCTGTGATTCCAAAAGACTCCAAACCTGCAATTTCACGAGCAAATCGAACACAACGGGTACAATGTATACAACGAGTCATTACTGTTTTAACAAGAGGTCCAAAATTTTTATCTTCGACTGAGCGTTTGTTTTCATAAAATCGACCACGGTCGCTTCCAAAAACTAAGGATTGATCTTGTAAATCACATTCACCCCCCTGATCGCAAATAGGGCAATCTAACGGATGATTGGCTAATAAAAATTCTAAAACACCTTCACGAGCTTTTTTTACCAAAGAAGTATTTGTATACACTGACATATCTGGAACAACAGTTATTGCACAAGAAGCTTGTAATGGCTTTGTGCTTTTTTTAGTTTCTTCAACCAAGCACATACGACAATTACCTGCAACAGATAACTTATCATGAAAACAAAAATGAGGAATTTTAACACCATAGCTTTCGCAAGCTTGCATAATTGTTTGATTTAACATAACTTCACGCCTTATACCGTTAATAAAAATAAATGTAGATTTCATTGAATATTGTTAATAATAATAGATTATAAGTAAGAATTATAAATATGTGTTAAATTTCGATTTAACGGGTCTAACTCAACATAATTTGGAACAAATATATCACTAACTTTTGGTTTTCTAAAAATCGTTATAAGTAGTAAGCTATAATCTACCTCAACATAAGTAGGTGCTGAGAAAAATAATGGAATGCACGGGGTTAAATCCTTAGAACGTGTAGATAAGCTTTGCATATTTTGCAATCTGTTTAAAAAAGCTGTAAAGATGAGATTAAAAGATTTACTCACCACACTAACTGTATCCCCTAACTTAAATTTAAAATTTTTATTAGTAAAAACACAATTATTAACTGCAAAAGACCCACGTGTTATCATTTGTTTAGCAAAATATTTACTTGGTGCAAAATTTAATCGATAAAGAAAAAATTCAGAACGAAATTCTAATATAGAAATAATTAGAGAAGAAGCATATTTTTTAAAATGTTTTATATTAATAAATAATTGTTGAAATTGGCGATAACCTAGTGTAGTATAAAATAACCTAAATTTATGAAAACGTTCATGACTATAAGTTAGAAAATTTGAACGTTTTTTTTTTTTACCATTTTTAAATTTTTTCTTTACAAAACCACGTTCAATACGAAAGGTATAAAACCGCTTAAAGAACACACGCTTAGTGAATAAGGAGCTGTAAGCACGAACAGTTCAAAATTTTCTAGAACGTCAAGGAAGTAAAGAAACAATACTAGTTTCAAAATACAAATTATTAAATGTCAATTTGTATTTTAATAATGAGCGTAATTTTTGCATTTTATAAAATTCAGTTGTTAATATACCCTTACTAATTACACTAATAGACTTTTTCCTAGACTTACGTTTCAACAAACCCTTACTAGTATATAAATAACGGTATAAATTATACCAAACCCGAAAACGATAGATGTAACGTTGTCAAGCAACTTTCTCTTTTTTTTGTAGATTTGTTAACCTATAAATTTTTGCACTATATAAATAATTAAGCCGCGTTGTGTATGATTTATTGGAAGCTTTAACGGTAAGAAATTTATAAGTTTTAAAGAAATTATTTCTACGAAATTGGTTAAAAAACGATAATACACGTCAATAATTTGATAAAATATTATATCTAAATAAATTAACAGAAAATACAGCATATTTATTATCAATAGAGACACCCTTGTCAACATTATTTGACACATTAAACTGTGTTGAATAGTTACAAAAAGCATTTACTATGTATTTTTTTCGAATATTACTATGTAGTCCTAAAAAATTTATATTAATCATTTTTTAAATATTTTAAAAATATGGGGCTATAGCAACTTAGTTAAATTTAGCTTTGCCAGACTAATTTTTTTAAAAGAAAAAACCGTTTTATTACTAAAACTAAAAGATGATTTATTTAAACTAATAAATTTAGTTACTAAAAAATGCTTTAAAAATTTTTGAATAAATATTTTTTGTGATTTAAAAGCTTTTACTAAATGCTTAGAAAATACTAAACTTGCTTTTAAAGAATAAATAATGTATGAACTAGTACGCGCTTTAATATCATTAATTAACCAACCTAAGTTAGTGTAAATTGTTTGAAATCATAATTTATAAATTAGATTTTTATAAACCACACCCGGATACAATAAATGTAAAAGATTGTAAAAAAAATTTAAATTTATAAACCCAGCTACATTATAAAAAGAAAAATTTAGTAAAAAACTATTTAAATGAAAAAACAAACGATTTAAAAAATAAATATAAGAAAATACATTAACGTCATATAAATTACGAATTTTGTTTTTAAAATATTTGGGTATAAAAGTTAAAAAAAACGCAGAATAACTTTTTAAAGATAAGGAAAGCATATGTGCATATCTATACTTACGTTGTAAAACAATAGCTAGTTGTGCCCTAACACGTTTTCTATTATTAGAACAAATACGTAAAAAATTATCACGCAAGTTATACCGACGAAATTTAAAAAAACCTAATCTATTTAAACCAAAATCAATACTAAAATTGTAGGAATTTTTTTTAATATGAAAAATAACTTGTTGTTGAATTTTTGACATATATTATTTATAAAAATTAATTTTATTTTTTCTTAACCAACTTACCACCTCCTCTTTTTAGTTTTAAATGTCATTGTAGGCAAATGTCTAATTTTTGTTCTTATAAAAAAATTATTTTTAATTCTAGTAAAATTTAAAATAAATGGCTTAACATTACGATAATTTAAACTCAAAGATTTATAAAATAAAGAATAAGAATACCCTAAAATAGTTTTAATAGATAACCACTCAGTATTTGATATACATAAATTTGTTTTTGGTATATAATTAATAACCATAAATTTGTTTTTTTTATATAATTTAGAAAAATTTTTAAATAAACTGATCCACAGCAATAAGGTATTAACTTGATTTATTGGAAAAGCCGATAAAAAGGCAACGTGAAATAAAGTCTTGTATTTAAAATATTGCAATTTAATAGTTTTTTTAAAAAATAAAAATAATTTTTTATACAAACAAAAAAAATTATTATTAAAAATATCAACATTGGAAAATAATACTCTAACTTCTTTTGATATGTAAAATGTATAATAGAGTAAATTATTAGAATTAAATTTAAAAATTTTAAATTGATGAAAAACTTCGATAAACTGTTTTATTAATGCTAAAAACCAATTGTTATGCGCCCTATTAAAAAATAAATCTGAGCTTAAATATACCAAAGCAGGTTGTTTAATAAATAATGGTTTATTGAAGATATCACGAAATATTGTAGCAACAATCAAATCACCTAGTTGTAAAAAATCTAAAGTTCGTGTTGATCTAATATCAACTTTATCAGAAGACGACGCTAAAAGCAGATAATTAGATAATTTATTATTTAATAAACCAAAAACTGAGTACTTTTTATCATGGTTGAATAAATATTGCCCATACAAGGCAAATGTGCGAACTATTAATAAATATTTTTTTGCTAATTTTTTAAAACTACGTAAATTTATAGTTAATAAATAGGCATAAGTTGATGACAGTCTATAACTATCTAACAATTTTGAAAAAGAACTCATTACTAGATTTAAACAAAGCTTTACTTTTAAGAAAGGCAAACGAATTCTACTATTAATTTTCTGAACTGAAACGGGTTGCTGCTGCAAAAATCCATATAAATTTATCTTAGCTTTAAGTGATTTTAAGATAAATAAATAACGCTCCTTATAAATACCTCGTTGAATAGAATATTTATGAATACTATAATATAATAGTACACTGGCTAAGGATACTGAATTTCCAGGAATCGGGTAGGTAATACACCAAATATTTGAACTCCCTGAATCAACACTACAAATACTTGGAATATTTAAAATAAAACACTCATTAACTGAAACAGCATTAATTGTAGAATCATTAATAAAACAAAAGCGTGGCATTCTAGTTAAATTCATAACATGTCTAAAAACAGATTGTTTGTATCGAATTGGGTTAAATGTGCGATTCATAATATTTCTAATTGAACTATTGCTTAAACCCATAGACTCAATACGAGCAAAAGCTTTAATGATTATTTTATGAAGATAAAAGCGACGAACACTACTTTGACGAACAAATCTAAAGTTTGTTAAACGACCAGAAACTCATAACCCACGTGAAACTGGCTGATTTAATCCAGAAAAAAAATCTACTAAAAAATCATCTAGGAAAGAAACAGAATTTATAACCAAAGATGGTTTACGCATAGAATTCATAGTAATGATAAAATTTGAAATTAAGCGTAAACTGGCATATGCAAAATTTAAATTAAATAGAGTAAAATTTAAATAATTTACAGGCAATAAATATTTTAACATAGACGAATGTAGTAGTGTTGATTGAAGACCTAAATGAACTCCATGCTTAAAAAGTTGAGAAAAACTAAAATATACTAGGTCACCCACCATGAATAAAATTTGTTGAAGAATTTAAAATATCTAGATAAAATAGAATTTTTCGATAATAAAATAAAAGCAAAATTAAAAGTAAACAAGAATAATTAATAAAATAATTAATAATTAATTTAACTTCAGGTTTGCTAATAAAAAAAACCCAACTAACAGGTCATCTATACTGTTTATTATCAGAAATAAACATAAAACGTATTAATCGAAAATAATAGAAAGCCATAGCAGTTGATGCAGCTAATACACACAAAACAATGGCAAAGTGATCAACAAAAGTTGTTAAATAAATCATAAATTTAGCAATAAAACCTAAAGTTGGTGGAAACCCAGCCACAGATAATAAAAAAAAAACAAAAACAAATGCAGTAATTGGATAACTAATATATAAATTTCGATATAAAGAAAACTTATTTAAAAAAGAGTTATTAATTGTTTGAAAACCAAAAAAGATAGAAAATAAACCAAAAATATTAAAAATATAAATGACTATAAACAATAAAAAGTAAGAATTAACTGTTTGCATAACCGTTAAAATTAAATAAGAGTTAATCCCAATACTACTATAAATCATTAATTTTTTAAACTTATCTTGATAAAGAGCAGGAAAAATACCAAAAATAATATTCATAAAAATAATGAAATAAAAAAATAATTTAAAATTATCTGAAATTTCTACAGGTAAATAATAGTTATAAAATTCAAAAAAAAAGACCCAAAGTATAAATTTTTGAATAGTCATAAAGAATAATGTTATATTGGAAGGCGAACCTACATAAACATCAGGCATTCAAAAATGAAAAGGGGCCACACCTAATTTAAGAAATAAGGAAACAAAAATAAAGAAAATCCCTAAAAGCACACGAAATTCAGTATCTAGCAAGGTTAAAAGCTCAATTATGCGGGAAAAATCTAATAATGCAAAACTATTTAGTATATGAACTAAAAAAGCCCTCCAAGAACTATCTGCTATACGTCAATCTAATAAATTAAACTCTGCAACTAATGCAAAATCTGAAAAAGAAGAGACCCCTAAACTACCGTATAAATAAGACAAACCTAATATTAAAAACGCAGACGAAACAGCACCTACAATTAAATATTTTAAACCAGCTTCAGTAGAAAAATTACTAAAAGTAATAGAACCTGCTAAAATGTACATAGGTATTGAAACTAATTCAATAGCCAAAAAAACAACTAAAAAATTATTAGAACTAAATAAAACTAAACCACCTAAAAATACTAAAGAAAGTAAAAAATAGTGCTCTACGTGTATAAAAAAATTATAAGCTAAGAAATAGCACAAGCTTAAGTAAAGCAACATAAGTGAAGTCAAAATAATTTTATAAATCAAACTATTATATGTAACACATAAGCTATCAAAATAAAGAAAAATATAAGCCTTGTTAGTAAAAAAATAATTAAACTTTTGTAAAGTTAAAACTAATAAATCCAAACATAAAACTAAAATAACTAACAATAATCTTACAAATGTTTTAACAGCAGTGATATCATTATATACAGATAACGTAACCGAAGATTTAATTGAAGAAACCAAGGAAACTTTTTGATTAACATATTTTGATAATACCAAAGATAAATAAATACATAATAGTGTAAGCAAGCTGGCTGAAAAAAACATTTCAGGTAAAAAAACGTTATAGGAGATACTAGAAAAAAAATATAACATAAATAAACAATTATAAGTTACTCAATAATTAGAAATAAATTAAAATTAGTTTAATGTTTTTTATTAAAAACATTTAAATTTAAAAAAAACCGTTTTACAATAACTGCTAAGTATGAAATATGTTTATTAAAAAAAAACCCATCAATATAAGTATTACGCAATTTATACAAAACACTCATTTTATACAAAAAATCAATTTTTTGTTTACGAAGTTTTAAAACATTTAAAACTTTTGGTAATAAAATGAAAGACATGACAAAATATAAAATAGTAAAACAAGTTAAAAAATATAAAATTGTATTAAAATAAAAAAAAATATCAAATTGTGGCATAAAACAAAAATATCATTTTATAAAAAATTAAAATTTAATTACCTTTTTAGGTACAGAATAAAATCAATTTATAAACACATAAAAATTACTTAAAATAATTAAAAAAAAAAAATAACTAAAATAAAATAATGTTAATAATTGACCTACTAGTATATATATACCTTCAGCAACATTCCCACCAATTCAACCTAGTAAAACCGCAATGTTGAAGAAAAACCAGAAAGCTATTAAACGAATATAATAAAATTCAAACTTTTTTATATCACTATGTATTGAAAAAGGTAATAAAAATAAAATTAAAATAGAGGCCATCATAACAATTACCCCACCTAATTTATGTGGAACAGAACGTAGAATAGCATAAAACGGTAAAAAGTATCACTCAGGAACAATATGAGATGGTGTGACTAATGGATTAGCTGGAATATAATTATCTGGATGTCCAAGTAAGTTAGGCATAAAAAAAACAAAATATAAAAAAATTTGGAAAAAAATTAAAACAGAAAAAGCATCTTTTACTATAAAGTAAGGATGAAATGGTATCTTATCGTCTGATAGATATGTACCTAAAGGATTTGTTGAACCATAAGAATGTAAAGCAATTAAGTGTAGTAAAACTAAAAAAACAATAACAAAAGGGAAAAAATAATGAAAACTAAAAAATCTATTTAATGTTGCATTATCAACAGAATAACCACCTCATAACCAAACAACGATAGTACCACCTATAACTGGAATAGCCGAACATAAATTAGTAATAACAGTAGCAGCTCAAAAGCTCATTTGACCTCATGGTAAGACATACCCCATAAAAGCAGTTAAAATCATTAAAAATAAAATAGCTACACCAAAACTTCACAATAAATAACGCGGCATTAAATAAGAAACGTAATGTAAATTTCTAAAAACATGAATATAAACAGTTAGAAAAAAAAAAGATGCTCCATTAGCATGAATATAACGAATGAGTCAACCATAATTCACATCACGCATAATATGTTCAACACTTAAAAAAGCTAAATCAGCATGAGGCACATAATGCATCGCTAAAAAAATACCGGTAATAATTTGTATAGACATACATAAACCAGCTAAAACACCATAACTCCACCAATAAGAAATATTTTGATAAACAGGGTATGAAAATAAAAAACGATAAACAGTAGAGACCATGTCAAAGTTAGTAACAAACCGCATTTAATTTTAAATTATTAAAAAAAAAGATTAACCCTTTAAGGTACTTATATAATCTAGCGCAATAACACTACGCAAGCGATAAAAACAAATAAGAAGAGCTAAACCAATTGCAGCTTCTGCACCTGCAATAGCAATAACATACAACGCAAAAACCTGCCCAAACAGATCATCTAAAAAAACTGAAAAAACAACAAAATTTAGATTAACTGCTAGAAATAAAATCTCTAAACAAATAAGTGTCATAATAACGTTTTTGCGTGTAATAAAAATACCAAAGATAGAAAAAAAAAATAAAGTAAGCAAATATATTAAAAAAAAATCAAAACTGTAATAAGTTATTAAATTATAAATCATACAATACAAAATTATAATTAAAAGAAAATAGGAGCTGCGCCAACAAAAACATATAAAAATGAAACACTAAAACCAAAAAGAGCAAATGTTAATGGTAAAAAAACTTTTCAACCCAACCGCATCAATTGATCATAACGGTAACGAGGTACAGAACCGCGAACCCAAACAAACAAAGTTAAAAAGCAAAATACTTTAATGAAGTACCAAATTCAATTTAAATCAAAACCTAATATAGGCTCAAATTGTAAAAATGAAAAAGGCGGTAATCAACCACCAAAGAAAAAAAGAACATTCAAATTACAAAGTAAAACAATACTTAAATACTCCCCAAGGAAAAAAAAAGCAAAAGGAAAGGCAGAATGCTCTGTATTATAACCAGAAACTAGCTCTGACTCTGCCTCTGGTAAATCAAAAGGCGATCTATTCGTTTCTGCAAGACTACAAATAAAAAACATAATAAAAATTGGCCATAATGGTCAAAAATATCAAACATCCGTTTGAGCATTTACAATTTGAGTTAAATTAAGAGACCCTGAACATAAAACCACGGTTAAAATACACGTACTCATAGCAAGTTCATAAGAAATCATTTGTGCTGCAGACCGCAATGCACCTAAAAAAGCATATCTAGAATTTCCAGACCAACCTGAAAGAATAATCCCATAAACATTTAGAGAAGAAATAAGTAAAATAAAAATAACACCTAAATTAATGTTAGATACTACTAGACCCGAACCAAAAGGAACAACCAATCAACTCATCAAACTTAAAAAAAAAACTAGCATAGGAGCAAACACGAAAAGCACTCGATTAGCACGTAAAGGTAAAATAAATTCTTTTAAAAATAACTTTACACCATCTGCAATAGCTTGCAATAAACCAAAAGGCCCAACAACATTTGGACCAACACGTTGATGTGCAGCAGCTAAAAGCTTCCTTTCGTAGACTGTAAAAAACGCTACTGTTATTAACATGCATAAAATAACTATAATATATAACAAAAAAATATAAGTAAATTCAAAAACAAAAAACATCTGACAAAATCGGCTTGATTGGATTTGAACCAATAATGCGTTCATTATGAGTGAAGAGTTTTACCAATTAAACTACAAGCATATACCCCCTACAGGAATCGAACCTGTGTTATTAACTCGAAAAGTTAATGTCCTACCACTAGACGAAGGGCTTTTTTCAATATTTTAAATTTAAACACGAGCCGGGTACATTAGGAATCGAACCTAAGACCTTTGGATTAACAGTCCACCGCTCTACCAACTGAGCTATGTACCCCCATTACAAAAAATTTCACCGATAAAAATACTGTTTCACAATCTATATGCAATAAATATTTTTTTAAAAAAATACGTGTTGAATTCGAAAAGAGATCAGGTTATTCTATTTAAAAAAAATAAAGGAACCCACAAAAATAAAAATAAGCAATATAAAGTAATACCAGAACAGTTAAAAATTATAATCGTCGCTGCTTTCGCAAGCGCATATAACCGTGTGGGTGACGAACATCATAAATAATGTAAGTATAAAACAACTCCGCACGATTTAATAAGCTATTAAGCGCATCAAGTTTATTTTTATCTAAACTTTTGACAAATAAAAAACGAAATATAAAAGAACCGTGGACGTTACAACCACGTAAAAATAAAAGTAAAGAATCAACTAACTTTCTTAACGCTTCTGGAGATTTTTTATGTTTACCTGAAAAACCAACACCACCTGAAGACTTTTTTCATAAAATAGAACCTAAAGCAGAGCTAATTATTAAAAAGATATTTCGTTTTGTAGTTTTAAAGGTTATAGTTAAAAAATTTGATCGAAATAATTGTTTATTTAAATCAAATCAACTCAAAAGATTTGCATTATATGAAAAAGACAAAAATTTATAATTTAAATAAGGAAAAAAATAAAAAGATTGTAAATAAGGTAAAATAGTAAAAGTCGGATATAAATTAAGCCCATTAGAAAACAATAATAACTGCGTCAGTAAAATAACAAGAAATCTAAAATTCAAAATATTTAAGGTGTTTAAAAATTTAAAATCTTTACTATAAAGTGAATAATTATTTAAAAAACCTACTGCTAAATTTATTTTTTTAATATTGAAATTTAATCAATTAGATAAAACACCTAATGAAGCTATTTGGCCACCAAATAAAATATTATTAAAAAACTTAACCTGTTTAGAAGCATCTGTTGAATAAAAAAAAGAAAGATTTTTTAAATTTAATACAGACATTTAATTTTAATTTTTACGACGATAACTCATTTTCTTTCTACTTAGACGTTTATTTTTTTGTGTTTGAGCGTTAGTGTGTGTACGTTGTCCACGAACAGGTAAATTTAATACATGACAAAGCCCACGATAAGTTCGAAATTTTTTATAAATATCAATATTTCTAATCTCTTCACGACGAGTAAATGATTTCAACCCATAATTATTTTCAATAAATTCTTTTATTTCCAATCAATCAACCTCTGATAACTCTAGCCCCTTAGTTAATGTACTAAAACCAAAAAATGAACAAATTAAGGTCGCTCTTCTAGAACCTACTGAGAAGTAATGGTTCAATATAAACGGTAAAGCCTTATTACTGTTTTTAAAAGCAAGATAAAATGGAGTAAATGAATCAAATGATAAATATACCATTACTAATTTAATAAATAATAAATATAATAAGATACTAAAGTACTATTAAAAAAATTGTTGTTTTTTACCAACCTTTAGTTTTACTGTAGAAAAATCTGAAGTTTGAAAAACACCTTTTCCTTTATAACAATCAAATACACGCAAATTTTTTAGAAGATATAAAAAAGATTCTAAATGCTCATGACTAGTGCTTATAATTCGTAAATGATTACGTTTTCTAGTTAATACAGCAACCCCATCTGGGATTATAATTTTTAACATTTTAGAAAAACCTAAACGTAAGTATAAATAACGATTAAAAATAAAAACCTTATAACCAACCCCTATAAAAAAAATATTTGATACCCAAGAAAGAAAAAAAAGATCACTATAATTAGAAAAAGAACGAAAAAATTTGTTAAATAAACCAAAACCTTTAGCAGAAAAAAAGGACGATTTATTGCTACCACATAAATACAAACCTAAAGATGTTTCAGTAACTTTAGAAGTAAAAAATTTTAAGTTTCTTAGTGTAAAATAATTAGGGGTTAAAAAATGCAATTTTATAAAATTTAATAAAATAAAATTTAATGTGTGTGTAAAAAAAAGCATTAAATTTAAGTAAGGAAACAAAACATTATTTACTTGCATATTTGCATTAAATAAAATAATTTTTTTAAAAAAGCTAACACCAGAAGTTGGTAAAAAACTTAAATTTTGTAATGCAAATTTTTTCAAAACAACCTTGGAATCTAAAAGATTTGTACTATTGTATGATAACATATTATATTACTAATTTATAACATATAGAAATTAATTTATAAAATTTGAAATAAAACCTCACCACCAACACCATAAATTAATGCCTCTACATCGGTAATAATCCCAATTGTTGTAGAAAGAATTAAAAAACCATTTTGATGGTTTGTTAACCCAGATCTATTTTGAAGTTCTTTTACTGTTAAATATATTCGATTTTTAGAACTTGAAATTCGTTTTAATTTACGAATTGCAGGTTGACTACGATAGTAAGAAAGAACTACTGTCACAAGTTTATAATTATATAGGTGAAAAGAACTAATATAACCTAAACGCAACAATAATGATAGAATTATTAAATTCTGCTTACTACGTAAAACAAAAATGTTAGATAACTTTGCACGAGAACCATTATTTATTCTTGCTAACATATCACTTACTAAATCTAAAACCATACTAAAATTTTTTGTTATATCAAAAATTTAAAAAACTAAGAACTGGATTTTTGTAAACCAGTTAAATTACCACAACTATACATCAAACGAAAAGACATACGTGATTGTTTAAAATGTGACAATAAAAATCTAGATCTGTTTGTAAAAATACAACGTAATCTTAGATAAGATAAGCTTGTGCGGCGGTTTAATAAAGATAATAGTGCTAATGCTTTAAAACGTAAGAACAAAGGCAAGTTCGTGTTTATAAAAATAGATTTAAAAAAAAACCTTTTAAACTCATATTTGATAATTAATTTTATATTATTTTTTAAACTAAAATCGACCATAAAGTTTAGATCAAAATACAGAAAGAAAAGCGAAGCTTGGAAACAATAGAAACCAGGAATCGCGTAAAAAATAAAAAAAAGAAAAATTAGTGTTACTTAGGCCATAAAATAGTTCAATACTAAGTAAAAAATAAATTTGCAATTGTTTAGATATGGTTAAATATTCAGGCTTAGTAATTAAAAAATCTAAACTAGTGAATGAAAAAGTTAAAATATTGTTTGCAATGTTTGAATTAATTGATAAAAATTTATCTTTTAAAGATAAAAAAGAAACAGTTAAAAATGCTAACAAAGATATTAAACCAGAACCACGTACAGTAACAGCTAATAAGAGTTGTAATAACATAGACTTACCTGTTACATGTTTTGATAAGTGCAAGGATTTTGACCAACGTCCAAATAAGGGAGTAACAAAATTTAACCGTTTAATAAACGGGCGTTGTGCAACTAATCATTCTAATAAATAAAAATGTTCTACAAAATTAACATTTAATTCTGTAACAGTTTTAACCGGAATTGTAATAAAAGCTTTGTTTATATAAGGCAAAGATTTCGCTGTTACATGAAAATAATTATATCTTGTAAATGTATTTGAAAAGCAAGCTATATCCATTTTATACTTTTATTTTATATAAATTAAAGGGCAATATCTGCTAAAGATAAAATTTTAATTTGCTTAGACTTTCTCAACTCTAAAAATGCTGGACCAACAACACGAGAAGCAATTGGAGAAAAATTGTCCGAAACTAGTATAACTGAATTTTTATCAGAACGGAAACGAACAGTACCGAATCTTGAAATAATTGAACTGCTGCAAATTATCAAAGCTTTACACACGTCACCAATTGCAACATTTTTTTTATTTTTTCCTTGCTTAGATGTTTTAGTAGATGAAATTTTTTGAATTGAACCCACAATATAATTACCAATAGAAGCGCGTGTGCGCTTACTTCCACGTAAAAGACGAATGCAACGTAATAACGTAGCTCCTGAATTATCGACAACCTGAATTATTGTACTCACATGTATCATTTAAAGTTTAATAAATTAAAGAAACTAATCTTATAGAAACAGGCATTTTATATTTTAGTGCCTCTAGGCATTGTTCAGCCGCCGCTTTATCTACATTTCCTAATTCAATTAATACTGAACCAGCCTGCACAGGGTAGTAGTAATCCTCAACAGCACCTTTACCTTTACCCATACGACTACCTTGTGATTTAATAGTCTGACTATTAAAAGGATATGCATTCAACTTGTGCAATGCAACGTTAGGGGCATCTGAATAGTATAAACCCTTATAGTAACGATCATTAGATCGATTCAATGCTTTTAATATTTTCATAACCACAGCGCGGTATTGAGAAATTTGTTTTTTTGTTATATTAAATGAAGCAAGAATTCTTATACCATAAGAATTTAAAGTAAAGCCTTGTCTTTGTTTAAATGAAGAGTTCAAAATATGTGTAATAGTGTGTGGTTTTCTAAACTTATTTGACATAAAATCATGTTTATTTTATATCGTTATTTAAATCTTAAACTCAAAGCTAATAGCTAATAAACATAAGAATAATGAGATAATTGAGATCGGTTAAAACGACCTAAAATGCGATTAGATAGTAATACTGAGTGGTCATAGGTATGTAATATTTCTGACCAAGATAAACTATTACCACTAATGTAAGACTTTAATGAATTTACGGGTATTGATAAAGAAGAAACATTGCTAACTCAAGGAGTATAAAATTTATTAAAATGACTATTAGATTTTGCTTTAATAAGCATGTCACGAGAAGCAGGCATAGATAATCAAACTTTTACCCCAGTAACACCTAAACGCATGCGAGCCACACTACATGAATAGTCAACAAAGCGCTTTATATCATAACGACCTAAATTTCCCACTTTTCGTAACATATACACTGCTTTTTCATTTTTCTTGAAACGACCAGATAATTTTATTTGATACCCATATAATAACCGATTTTTAATAGACTTATTTAGATACGACCAAAGAACCTTAAAAATTTGAACTAAATAATAACGATTTTCCAAATAATAAGATATAAAATTAGCTAGAAATTTAGCATCAATAGTTAAATCATTCAAACCGATTATTGTAACATTACTAGGTATTAATAAAACTATAGGCTTTAAATAATAACATAAAGCATGTTTAAAGGAATTTAAACTACTAAATAAATAAGAACGCAATCTAAGCAAAAAAAAACGAAGAAACAGTACTTTATTTAATTTAAAAAGATCAAAAGTTAGATTTGATTTTTGCTGAAATTTAGAAGCTGAATTAAACCAGGGTTTAAAATACTTATTAAAAAAATGTTTTTTAGATTTAACAAATATAGGATAAAAACTCATTTTAGTAGCAAAACTTTTAACCTGTAAAAGCTTTTTATTATAAATATAACCTGTATGGGTGTTATAGTTATTAATAAAAAAAATAAAATTCCGTTTAGATTTTAAAAAACCAGGGGAACTCAAGCTAAGCCACTTAAATTTTTTTCATTTACGGGCAGCAAATAAACTATATTTTAATATTTTTAAGCGAACTTTAAGTAAAACTGAACGGCTTTTAATACTAGTAAATAAATCATAAAACTGTAAAATTAGATGTGTTTTATTCCCTGAACGTAAAATACGAACACTATTTAACATAAAAATAAAGCGAAATGCATCAGGAGCTAAAATAGCACGAAATCACATTAATATTTTTTTTAAAATTAAAAAATCCAGATTTGCTAATTGTGCATAATTATTTAAATTAGATAAACCTCATATAGAGTTTCAATAACGTGAATGTCCTAATCGAAAATTTATAGGATTAATAACGTGACCCATAAAAAATTATATTATTATTTTTTTTTTGAAGTTCTTTTATTTACAGTATGAATTCGCATACCCATAAGCCTAGTAAAATTAAAAGCACCAACTTTAAACCCAATACCAACACCCTTTGAATCAAACTCTGCAACAGATTTTCCATTATGTACTAAAAAAATTGATGCCATATTTACTAAAAATGGCGTTAGTACAATATTACGAGATAATAAAACTTTTTCTTTATTTTTTAAACTATATAAATTATGAAATGAACAAACCCCTTTTCAAGAAGAACGCATTTATTTTTATTAATATTAATAAAACTAACGAACGTAAGTTGCTGAGTTATTTAAACCATTACGAAAACGCAAAACACTTTTAATCGATGGTTTTTTATGTGACCTGGTTGGTTGACCTTTAGTAATTTTACCTCACGGTGTTACTGAAGGGCGACCACCGGAAGTTTTACCCTCACCACCACCATGAGGATGATCTACTGGATTCTTCGCTACACCACGCACAACCGGTCTACGCCCTAACCAGCGATTAACACCAGCTTTACCTAAATTTATAAATTGATGAGAACTATTAGAAACTTGGCCTAAGTTTGCCAAAGCAGTAAGTTTAAAAATCTTTAACTCTTTTGAAGGCAATTTTAAAACAATTAAATTTATAGTTTTTCGAATAATAGTGGAAAAAGTTCCGGCAGAACGTGCTAAAGTGCCTGCTGTGTTAGGTGTAAATTCAACATTATAAACTCGTGTACCTAAAGGCAACTGCCATAAATAAAAACGACCACCTATATTAGTAAAATTAGCATCATAACCAGAATAAATAGAAAGACCTGGACAGATACCCGCCGGGGCCAAAACATACGAAATTAAACCATTAGGGTAAGATACAATAGCTAATTTTGCTGTTCTTCGGATATTTGAAACAATTGAAACAACAAAACCACGCAAATGCCAAATAAATTGTTTATAATCAACAATAATAAAATTGACCTTATTACCACCACCACGGTGCGCTAAAGCATTACCTTGATTATTTCTAAAATCTGTACGTTTTTTTCCGTAAATCAAATAATTTAAAAAATGAGAATTAACACGAGTCATGAAATTTAAAAACTAAATTTAAAAGAAATATAAGTCATCTCGTAAACGTGTACGTTTTCTAGTATTTATAGAGGAAGGGTTAATGCGTGTTTTAAAATCAAACACAAAACTGGTTTTCATACTTTGAATAAACTGTAAATTAATAATTGATTGTTTATAAGTTTCTGTAATAGCTTTAAAGGTGCCTGCTTTAGATTCTAATAGCGCTAGATATTCAAAATAAAAACAATTTGTAAAACCATGCTCATTTCTAGTATAAACATTTTTTAAAAAAACACGTAATATCTTTGGAATTCGTTTTTGTAAATGCAATAATCTTGGAACTGTAACAGAACGGTGGTTATTTCGACCAAAAAAACGTTGTGTTAATTGCAATTGTGGTAAAATATTAATAAACGGATCAGAAAAATAAAAAAAAGCAGTAGTATTTGCATTTAAACAGTGCAATCGAAAAAAAAAATAATTAACAATAGAGTATGCTTTTAAAAACAAACCGCGTCGTGTTAAAATACCTACAAGCTTTAATAAGTAAAACTCAAAAAATTTTGAATATAAATTTGTATAAGGTTTAAAAAAAGTAAAATTTGAATAAACACGAAATAAATTAAAAGAGACAAAATTTATTTTTTCTGACAACATCGAGTTAAACTGGCGTGATAAGAAAGGTATAGAAAATAATAAATTACTAATTTTAGTTTGTGTAACTAATTGTGATAATTGTTTTAAAGATCACAGTTTAGAAAAAAAAAACTTAAACTGAAGAGCATTTTTAGAATCAAAACCAAAATGTTTTTCAGTCGATTCTAAATTAATTTTACTAAGATAAGTTAAAAACTTTAACTGAGTTGTTACTTTTGCTGCTTTTAGTAGATTTGAGTTATTAAGCATTTCAACAAGTAAGTTGCTACGAAGCAAGTGTCAATTAAAATTATGGTATTTAAATTGTTTACTTGGGAATACACTAACTAAATATGCACTAAAGCTAACAATTTTATTACTATAAGTAATAAAAAGACCAGAAAAAATATAAAAATAATAAACTGCTTTAACGAAAGAAAAAGTAAATATATTTTGTAAAAGTAAAAGTAAAGCTGAAATAGAGCCTTTAAGCGAAACTGCTGAAACAAAATACGTTATTTTTATTAAATAGGTAATTAACACCGAAATCATAACACCAACCATATTTACTGGTTGAAGTAAAAAAAAATTAGATTTTTTATGAAAAATATTAACCCAAAATTTATAGTTTTTATTAATTAAATTATTTTTATATTTAGTATGTGAAAAACAATGTAAGGTATTTACTAAACGATGCTTTAATATTAAAGCAAAATCCCTATTAAAAGTAAATTTATCTAACATTAAGGCATCTGCTTGTATTCTAAATAAAAAATTTTGTTTTAAATAATTAAAAAAAGCAGAAAAAAATTCAACCCGACTTGTATTAACACTAAGTAATGTTTTATTTTTTTTAGAAAAAGATCTAATAAAACTTACCTTTTTTTGTAAAATTGCTGACAAATTATAAAAACAGAAAAAAACAGAAGTTTTTTTTAACATAATTTTATTCCTCTTTTATGGGTTTTGATAACCCATATTTTGAACGGCTTTTAGTTCGACCATAAGCTTCCGTAGCAAAATCAAATTTACCACGAATAAAGGAATAACGAACCCCAGGGAGATCATTTGCTCGACCACCTTGAACTAAAACCTGAGAAAAACGTTGTAAATTATGACCTTGGCCAGGTATATAACCAGTTAGCATTATATTGCTAGATAATTTCACACGTGCCACCTTACGTTGTGCTGAATTTGGTTTTTTTGGTGTCATAACACGAACTTTTAAGCAAACAGCCCTCTTTTGCGGACAACCAGATAATAATGGAGCTTTACTTTTATGAATTTTCTTTAATCGAGAATGTAAAACTAATTGATTTAAAGTTGGCATTATTTTTTTCTATAACTTAAAAAACGAAATGAATTAAAAAAAAATTTAAATAAAATAAATATACGTCGTCTTTGTGTAGATAAAATATTATTTAAATTAGCATTTGTAGGCATCACAGTATTAGTACTGATAGCATCAACAGTTAAAATATTTTTAAATAAAAAATTATCATTAATTGGTATTAGATTAGAGTAATATTTAAAATACAACGGAAAATAATTAAAATTTAAAAATATAGTATCCAAATAATATGGAAAACCCAAAACTACGCATAACTCTTGAAAAGTAACTGCCAAACAATTATAATATTGAGTATTAAAATCAAATAATTTTGAATTAAAAAAACAAGAACTACCTCCAAGTAATTGAATTACTGTTTTAATATTATTTACTTCTTGCAATGGTATTTTATTTACAAAATAAATGATAAAACCATACTTATGTAAACGCACACTTTTTGAATTAACAAATACTGAATGTAAATTATTAAAAGCAACAAACATTAAAAAAAAGCAGGAGAGACAGGAATCGAACCTATAACTAAGACTTTGAAGGCCTCCATTTTACCGTTAAACTACTCTCCTAATAAAACTGAACCAAACAGCACTAAGTACTGATCCTAACAAAATTCTTATTTAAAAAAATTTAAATAATCTCTAAAAAAAATTATACCGGGGGTGACAGGACTCGAACCCGCACCGTTTAACTCGACAAGTTAACTCTCTACCATTAAGTTACACCCCCAATCATTTATGTAGTTTATACTATTAAAAAATAAAAATTACACTTAAAGTAGATATAAAATAAAATACTAAAACTTAGGGTAGCAGGACTCGAACCTGCACATGCTGGAATCAAAATCCAGTGCCTTACCCATTTGGCTATACCCAAAGATTCGACCTAGATAGATTCGAACTATCGACTTTACGCTTATCAGGCGTACACTCTACCTACTGAGTTATAGGTCGAAAATAAATAAAATATAAATTTAATGATGTAAAGCTAGTGTATCACTTAAGTAAATTAATAATAGATTTAAAAATACATAAGCTTGTAACAATGCAACCCCAAATTCTAAGGTTGAAATTGCTAAAATTAAAAAAACAGGAATAATAGATAAAAAAAAAAATTTTTTAAAAAAACTTAACGAAAAGCCAGAAATAATATTTAAAAGAGTATGTCCCGCTAACATATTAGCAAACAACCGCACAGATAAACTAATAGGACGCATTCAATATGATAAAACTTCGATAACAGTTAAGATAGGAAGCAATCAAGTAGGAACACCAGAAACAATATATAATTTTAAAAAATGAATATTATAGATAAAAAACCCACGAAAAGTAATACCTACAAAAATAAAAAAAGCAATAAATGCAGTTACAATAATGTGACTAGTTACAGTAAACCCAAAAGGCAATAAACCTAATAAGTTTGAAAACAACACAAATAAAAAAACACAAAAAAATAATGGAAAATAACGTAACGCACTTAATTGTGCAGTTTGACGAACAAACAAATTTAAAACAAATTTATATAAAAGTTCTACAAATAATTGTCAAGAATTAGAAATTACATAAGAAAATCAAAAACTAAAATAAAAAAGACATAATGGCACAGCTGTAATTAAAATCATATAAAATCCAGAATTAGTTAATGAAAAATCAAATCCTAAAAGGGAAAAATTTAAGTAAACGACGACTTCAAATTGCTCTAACGGGTTAAAAAACATATATATATATAAACAATTAACGATCTACCTCACCAAATACAATATCTTGAGTTCCTATAATAGTTACAACATCCGCAATTAAATGACCACGTGCCATAAATTCTAAACCTTGCAGATGTAAAAAACCAGGGGCTTTTATACGAAATCTATAAGGCCGATTGGAACCATCTGCAGCAATATATAAACCAAACTCACCCTTAGGTGCTTCAACAACAGAATAAACTTCTGACTTGGGAATTGAATACCCCTCACTAAATAATTTAAAGTGATGAATTAAAGACTCCATAGAATGTTTCATATTTGCTCTAGATGGTGGGGTTATTTTTTTATCATCTATTTTTACTAAGCCAGGCTCAATACGATTTAAACATTGATTAATTATATATAAACTTTGACGCATCTCTTCAACACGAATTAAATAACGATCAAAACAATCACCACGTTTACCTACAGGTACTGAAAAATCAAAAGTATTATATAAATCATAAGGCTCTTGTTTACGTAAATCTCAACCAAATCCTGAACCGCGCAACATAACCCCAGTAAAACCCCAATCTAATGCCTGTGCTAAAGTAACAACACCAACATCAGTTAAACGTTGTTTTCAAATCCGATTTCCTGATAATAACTCTTCTAATTCATTTATGCGATAATTAAACTGCTGAACAAAAATATAAATATCATCTAGTAATAACATTGGGATATCTTGCGAAACACCCCCAGGTCTAATAAAAGCCGCATGCATTCGTGCACCAGAAACACGCTCATAAAATTCCATTAATTTTTCACGCTCTTCAAAACCCCAAAGAAAAGGTGTTAAAGCACCAACATCTAACGCATGTGTTGTTATAGCTAATAAATGATTTAAAATGCGTGTTAATTCACAAAATAAAACTCTAATTAAACTAGAACGCAAAGGAACTTCAATATTTAATAACTTTTCTACTGCAAGCGAATACGCATGTTCCTGCGCCATCATTGATACATAGTCTAACCGATCCAAATAAGGCAAAACTTGAGTATATGTTCGGTGTTCTGCTAACTTTTCGGTTGCACGGTGTAATAAACCGATATGTGGATCAGCACGAACAATAGTCTCACCATCTAGCTCTAAAATTAAGCGCAAAACTCCATGAGCTGCTGGATGTTGTGGACCGAAATTCATTTCAAAATTTTTTAATTTTATAGTATAATCTTTTTTTTTAGAATTAAACATAAGGTATAATAAAAAATTCTATAATTCATAACTTTCTCAAGGGCTTTTAAAATTAAAAACCCGAAATTCTTGACTAATTTCTAGAGGTTCATAAACAATAGAAAATAAAGAGTCATCAAATCTAACCTCAATATAACCAGTTAATGGAAAATCTTTTCTAAAAGGAAACCCTTTAAAACCATAATCTGTTAAAATTCTACGTAAATTTTTATGGTTAGCAAAAAAAACACCAAATAAATCTCAACACTCACGTTCTAACCAGTTAGCACTATTAAAAATATTAGATATAGAAAGCATAGAAAGATTTTCACTTATATGGGTTTTTAAAAAAACACGCACTCCTTTATAAACACTAGTAAAACTATAAATAATTTCAAACCTTAATAATCTAGATGGGTAATCTATCGTAAAAATATCATACAAACCACGTAGTGTAAATAACAAATTTTTTTTAAATAAATAAGCTAAAGATAAAATAGTTTTGTAGGAAATCTGTAAATAAATATAAGATAAGTTAACATTTATTAATGTTATTTTATAAAATTGCTTCAATTTATAAAATAACATTAGATAAATATAAAAAGAATCTAACCCAAACTGTTGTTTACTGAGGTACATTTTATTATTAAATAACTGAAAGAAATTTGAAAAATGCACAGTACTTTTAAATAGATTAAAAATTTCAACAAAAAAAACTTTTGTAAATACACTTAGCTTAAAAAAAAATAAATTAAAAGAACCAACTAAATTATACAAATTCAAGTTTAAACGAGTAACTACATTAGCATTGCTGTAAAATAACGTAAAAAAACAAATAAACAAACAAAAAAGTAAATATTGGCCACATTTTAAAATAATTTTTTTAAATGTAGAAATCAAACTGCTAAAGTATAGCAACTCAATTAAAAAAAATATAATCATATTACTAGAAACCGCAAAAGACTTCAAAGATCTAAAACTATTTAACAATGTAAACCTAGAAAGTCCTCGAAAATGTAAGCAATAATTAAAAACAATAATTGAATTAGTCATGCACTATTTATAAAAATATCTTTTATAAAATCGTTTTAATAAGCTAAATTAGGATCAATCTAAGGCACCCTTTTGTCATTCATATACAAAACCAACCACTAAAACAATTAAAAACAAAAACATAACAACAAAGGATAGTGTTGTATGTAAAAAAAAACATACAACTCATGGATAAACAAACATAACTTCAATATCAAAAACTAAAAATAAAATACCCACTAAATAAAAACGAACATCAAACTTAACCCGTGTATCTTCAAAAGGTTCAAAACCACACTCATACGCAGAAATTTTTTCAAAATAAGCGTCATCCGCAACGAGAAAATAGGATAGGATAAATAAAACAAATGACAAAATTATGACAAAAAATAAAAAAAATAAAAAAAAAAAATAATCGTTAAATAAGCCTTCTAGTAACATTTTTTTATTAAAAATTATTTACCATATTTAATAGAGAAATTATATTTAAATGATGGTAGAAATAAAGAAGTATTTTTATTTCCACTAGTATTTAAAAATCAATAAGAAGAAATAAAAGGTTTATGATATAAACTTAAATCTTTAGATGCTAAAACACGTGGACGAATTCAATGACTGTTAACACCAGATTTTCAAACTAGTAATGTACTAAAAAATAAAGGTAAAACTTTATTATAAAAAATAAAATTAAACTGTGCAATGAAAGAAGAAGATACGGTTAAAAAATTATTAAATTTATATTTTAAAAAATTTAATTTAGCAAATGAAAAAACATAAGAATTAGAAAAATAAAAAATAAACTCAAAAAAAATTGAATTAAATAAACGTAAAACTTTTAGATTAAAAAAAGAAAAATTTAAAATTAATGTTTTTGCTTTATATAAACTTAATAAAATACTTCCAAAAAAGTCATCAAATTCTGCCTTTAATGCAGTAGCCCTAGAATTAAAAGAATCAACCATAGAATCAGAAAGAGTAAAAAATAACATTACAAATAATGTTAGATAACTCAAAACAATTAAACGCTCTTCACCATAAAATAAAAATTCTTTAGAAATTAAAAAAAACATAAAAAAAGTAAAAAAATTTAAAAACATAAAAAATATAAAAAATAGAAATATTAAAATTTGGTTATATTAGGAATCGAACCTAAGACCGTTGGATTAAAAGTCCACCGCTCTACCAACTGAGCTATACAACCAAAACGCGGGGGGAGGATTCGAACCTCCGAAATTTAGCTTATGAGACTAACCAGTCATGCCATACCAACTGAACCCCGCATACGTATTAACTAATTAATAAATATTAGTTAAATAAAATTAAAAATGCCATCATAATAGCAAGTAACCCCATAGCTTCAGTTAAAGTAAAACCTAACATAGCATAACTAAATAAATTTTTTTGTAAGTTTGGGTTGCGAGAAAAAGATAACATTAATGCACCAAAAACAATACCGATACCAACACCAGCACCTGCTAAACCAACTGTAGCCATACCAGCTCCGATTAATTTTGCACTTTTAACAATAATTTCGTTTAAAACCATATTTTATAATGTTTCATGGGATTTATCCCATTAAAAGACTATTTACCTTATATTTAAAAATAATTAAAATTATAAAAATAAATTCCAGCGACAGGTTCCCCTACCGCTACCTTGTTACGACTTCGCACCAATCCCCGACCTTACCTTAAAACAACTTAATTAATAATTTTAATAGAAAATAAATAAGAAAGATTAATTAAAATAATTCAAATTATAACATATTACAGATTAAAATAATATTGGATTTCAGGTAAAACCAATTTTCGGCGCGTGACGGGCGGTGTGTACTAGGGTTAATACAATTCACCGTAACCTTCTAATTTACGATTACTAACGATTCCAACTTCATGTTCTCGAGTTTCAGAGAACAATTCGAACTGAGGTAAATTTTATAGAATTGCTTTGGTTCACACCATCGCATCTTTTTGTGTTTACCATTGTAGGATGTTTGTAGCCCAGCCCATACAGGTCATAATGACTTGACCTACTCCTCACCTTCATTCTGACAATTAGACAATAGTTTTTTTAGCTAAAATAAATTTTATACTAAAAATGAGGATTACGCTCGTTATCGGGACTTAACCAAACGTTTTGCAACACGAGCTGTCGACAGCCATGCAACGCCTGTACACAGCAAATTAATAAATTAATTTAAAAAAACGAAAAATTCGTACTGTGTATACAAGGGCTGGTAAGATTTCTTGTGTTATATCAAATTAAACAACATGCTCCACCGTTGTTTTAGCCCTCCGCCAATTTCTTTGAGTTTCAACCTTGCGGCCGTAGTTCTCAGGCGGAATGTTTAACGCGTTAGCTTTACTACCAAAATTTAAAACAAATTCAACAGTTAACATTCATCGGTCAGGGCATAGACTACCAGGGTATCTAATCCTGTTTGCTCCCTATGCTTTTGTGCTAAAGTGTCAGTATTTGTTGATTAGCAACCGTCGTCGAATGACAGTCCTCTGTGGATTAAAGAATTCTACCTCTACACACAGCGTACTGCTAAACTCCCAAATACTCTAGTTATCCACTTGTAATATTTGTATAAAATAAATTTCTATAATTTAAATAGAACGTTAGATAACAACCTACGCACGCTTTACGCCCAGTCAAGACGAATAACACTTGCCCTCTTCGTATTACCGCGACTGCTGGCACGAAGTTAGTCAGGGCTTTATTACTTAGTAATGTCAATACTCATCCTAAGTTACAGGGTTTTACATCTACACTTCTTCACCCAAGCGATATGGCGGGATCAAGCGTTAGCTCATTGTCCACGATTCCCCACTGCTGGCTTTTACAAACTAGGGCCATTTTAATTCCCTAAGTGGCTGTACATTTTCTCAAATCAGCTAAGCATTACAGGCTTGGTGTAGCCATTACCTCACCAACAACCTAAAACTCCATGAGTTCTATTATCAGGAATAAATTTTTCCATAAAGTTATCCAGTTTTTTATACTGACCTGATACGTCAATCCTCATGTATTACTCACCAACACGCAACTAAGACAGAAATAACAGTCTTCGTTCTACTCGCATGTGTTAAGCCTATCGCAAGCGTTCACTCGGAGCCAGAATCAAACTCTAATGCTCACATAATAAAATTAAATTAAAATTTAATTTTTTTAATATACTTAAGATCCTAAAATAGATTTTATAAATTTTTTTAATAGATAAAATTTAATTTTTTTGTTAAACAAAAATAACCGCCTTGGAAAGGACTCGAACCTTCGACACATAGCTTTTCAGGCTACTGCTCTACCTCTGAGCTACCAAAGCTTTGGGAGTAACGGGACTCGAACCCATACAGCTACGCTACCAGATCCTAAGTCAGGCCTGTCTACCAATTTCAGCATACCCCCCCACCCCATCACACATCTCCACTAAATTTTTAATTTTTTATTTTAAAACACGATTAAGAATTAAAATATTTGATCAACGCATCTTTGGAAATCTAGAAAAATTTAATAACTTTAAACGCAACTCTGCTTTATAATGATACGAATTACGAAAAAATAAAACTTTTCCTTTATTGTTATAAAGCGTCATAACACGATTTTGGTGCAACCCATCAAGCATAAAAATTTAGATTAAAATAAAATAAAAGTACTCCCTCACCAATATAGAAAAGTATAAACAAACAATCAAATAATATCAACAAAATGCCAATATCAAATAGCAAATTCATAGCCGATATGACGATCTTGTGTTAATTGACCACGTCATAAACGTCAAGAACAAACAATTAAAAAAATAGTTCCACAAATAACATGAAAACCATGAAACCCAGTAATCATATAAAAAGTAGAACCATATACACTATCTGAGATGGAAAAAGAAGCAGATAAGTATTCCCAAGCTTGTAATGCAGTAAATTCTAAACCAAGTAAAACAGTTAATATTAGACCGTAAAAGGCTGAAACATAATCATTAACTCTTATAGCTTTATGGCTTCAAGTTACAGTAATACCAGAAACAACTAAAACAATAGTATTTAATAAAGGAACTGTTGAAGGATCAATACAAATAGTATTATCAAAACCAATAGGAGGTCAAATAGAACCTAATTCTACAGTAGGGGCTAAACTAGCATGAAAATAAGCTCAAAATCAACTAATAAAAAACATAATTTCAGAAACAACAAATAAAATGAACCCTAATTTTAGACCAGAACGGACTTTAGAATTATGATACCCTAAAAAAGTTCCTTCACGCACCACATCCCGTCATCAGGTAGTAGCAGCACCAATAACAATAAATAAACCAAGTAAAGTTAACACAGATCCTCAAACATAAAAATGAAAGTACATAGCAGATCCTATAGTCGTTGCTAATAAACCCATAGAAACAGTGTATGGTCATGGACTTGGGGTGACCAGATGAAACAAGTGTTTATTACGACCACTAGTCATTAAGTATCAATCAACAGCAATCTTTGTAGTAAAATCATCTAAACGAGATTCATTATTAAAAAAAAACATATAATATTTATATATAAAGAAAAAAACTATCTAAAAGACAAAATATTTTATTAAAAAGTATATTTTTTAATAAACGGTTTTAAAACATGAAAACTAAAAAACTATGATTTAAATATGGAATAAGAAACTGTAATATCTGAAACATTTGACATTAAAGGATCTTCGTAAAAATTTGAAGATAGCTTGTAATATATAGGCAAATATAAAGTTGATTTAGATTCAACAAGCTGATCATCATAACAAAAGCATTGAATTTTTTCTAAATGAGGCAATGCTTCTGACGGATAGACATTATATATAGAAGTAAACACAATATCAATTGAAGTATCATTTTTTACAGTACAAAATGTTAGTTGCGGTGAACCAACAGAAATTTTGTGTTTAACACTACTGCTATCAAAAATTAAAGGCAAATGGTCATTAATTTTAAAAACAACAGATATATCTACAAAACGTAATTTTTTTTGCCCCATGCCTTGATTAATTAAAAAGCCATCGTGCTTATCTTGATTACCAAAATTAAATCAATATATTTTATTTTTTAATAAAACAATATAATCAACAAAAATTTGAAAAAAAATATTGTGTTTTTTAAAATCTAAAAATACACCATAAACCCCATTAGGGCCCGTATCTTGGCAAAGTAACTTAAAAAAAGGCACTGCAAGGTAAGTAAAGAAAAACAACCAACAAAAGACTGTTAGGCAGCTAAGAACGATAAAAAAAAGACTATTATTTTTAATAAAAGAACATATTTTAAAAGTAATCATAACAAAAAAAAATTATCGGCTATTGGACTCGAACCAATACTCCAAAGGAAATAGGTTTTAAGCCTACCGCGTCTACCACTTCCGCCAAGCCAAATATGGACGCAATCAGAATCGAACTGATATCTCATGCTTGCAAAACACATATTCTACCATTGAACTATGCACCCAGTTATAAATTATAAATAAATCAGGACGACAGGACTCGAACCTGTAATCTTTAGTGCCCAAAACTAACGCGTTACCAGCTTACGCTACGTCCTCTTTTAAATTTTAATAAACTTTAAAAGTTTTAAAAATTATTTTTATAAACGAACAAAAGATTTTTGTCGAAGATTTCTGATAAAATATAGTTTTGATAAACGCATCTTGCGGCGGTACCAGTATGCAAACCCTAAAGACAACAATAATGGAGATTTTAGATTAAAAAGCATCTCAACATTATTTGATCGATAACTATTACGTAAAACAATAGAAAAATTAGATGTCGAAAAAGATTTTGCTAAACAAACACCAATAAAATTACGCCGTTTAAGACCATCACGTGCTGGAAAAAAATAAGACAAGGTAATAACCTGACCAACACGCACTAATTGGTATTGGGCATAAGAATTTAAAAGCTTTTTTTTTTTGTTTAAACAAAGATCTGATAAAACCAAACTGTTTGTATATTTACTCATCATGATTAATAAATAAAAAAAAATTTAACAAGTTTAAAAAATCAACCCCTTCAAAATTTTATAAGAGTTTGTTGAAAATGCAACGCCTAAACCAACTCAAAAATATAAAATATCAAGCTGTACTGATACTATATTTGTTTTTTTATTATAGGTACCAAACTTAACTTTTTGAGCATTGCTATATAAAGCTTTTCTTTTTTCAATTAAAATAATTTCTACAATATTTTTTGAAAAAACATTACTAGAATTGCGTTTTTTTCTTAAACGAATAACGTACATAAAAAATTAAATAGTTAGATTATAAAATTAAAACCACCACGATAAATTGAATCATAAGATAATAATAAGTAATCACAATACGGAACAAATATACTAAGAATTGTAGATGGGAAAAAACCAAATACTAAAATAAAAAAAGTAAAAATAAACATTAGAGTAAACTCACGAAATGATAAATCCATGTATTTTCCAATAATTTCATAACGATCTAACACAGAAAAACTATTACCGTACATAATACGGTTATACAATCAAAAAGCATAAACCATAATGAATATAATGGAAAAAACAGAACAAATAGCTAAAAAAAGATTTGATTTGGCTAACGCAAGCAAAACACCAACTTCTGCAATAAAATTAAAAGTTCCTGGGAAACTAACATTAGCTAATGTATAAATTAAGAAAAAAATGCTAAATAATGGCATAAAACGGACTAACCCACGCAAATCGGTAATATTACGTGTATGATAACGTTCATACAAAAAACCTATTGACATAAATAGTGCACTAGAAATAAAACCATGCCCAATCATTAAATATAAACTACCAGAAAGACCGTCTAAATAGGTTGTAAATAAACCTAAAATAACAAAACCCATATGGCCAATTGAAGAATAAGCAATAATTTTTTTTAAATCAAGTTGTCTTGTTGTTGAAAATGAAGTATAAAAAATACCTACTATAACTAAAACTAATATAAGAGGGGCAAAATAATTAACAGCTTCTGGAAACAACGGGATTACGAAACGCATAATACCGTAAGTTCCTAATTTTAAAAGCAAACCTGCTAGTATTATAGAACCAAAAGTCGGAGCCTCAACATGAGCCTCCGGTAACCAAATATGAACAGGAAATAAAGGAATTTTAAAAGAAAATGAGATAAATAATAATCAAAATAATAGATTTTGATCGAATAAAGAAATATGTGACTGTTTTAATAACAAATAATCTACAGAATCATAATTAAATCACAAATAAAAAATAGCAATATATAAAAAAACTGAACCAACTAATGTATATAGTAAAAACTGAAAAACTGCATGTATTTTACGATCTCTAGAGCCTCAAATTCCAATAGTAAAAAACATAGGAAATAATATAGCTTCAAAAAAAATAAAAAAAAAAAATAAACTCGATGTTATAAAAGCGTTAACTAGTGTAAATTCCAGTATAAAAAGCATCAATAGAAAAAATTTAGTTTTTTCTAAGTTTGAATATCAATTTACTAGTATACAAATTGGAATCAAAAAAGTCGTCAATAATATAAAAAAAAGAGAGATACCATCAACATAAAAAAAAAACTTATCTGAAATAATAGTTGTATTAAATATAGAAGAAAAAAAATCCATATAACGCTCCCTACGGAAATAATAATACATATTGCTAGTATTTGCAAAACCAAACCAATCATAATTCGATATATTATATGATTGCAGAAATACGAAAAAATATAAAGAAAATAAAAAAATAAAAATTGCAATAAATAAAGAAAACTGCTTAACTTTTCAATTACTAATGTTAGAAAATAAAGAAAGAACTAATAAAATAATAGACATAAACATTAAAATTTCCATAGTATATATGTATGATTTAAATGTAAAAAATATTGATATCAAGAAAAAATTCACGACAATAATCGAAACTAATAAAAAATCCAAAAACCATTTTAAAAATACCGTAGAGTTTACTGAAAAAATAAAATTACTTTTATACCTTACTAAATAATTAAACACACTAAAGTTATTAAAATAATACATTGCTCGTTATTAAAAACATCTAAAATTAATTAAAATTTTAACATGGTGGGCCTGGTCTTAATACATCTTCTTCCACATACAAAGGTGTAGCATAGCACGAAACCCCTGGACATAAGACAACATCCCCTACTGCACGCCGTGCTTTAATTGATCATAATTGATAAGTAGTAGCTAAACTATTATCCGAATTTAAAGTATATTCTTCATCTGTTCAGTCGTCAGCTATAGCTTCACGAACAACGGACTTAAGCTGCTCAATTGTATTGCTAGTAGATATAGAACCAACAGCATGACTATCGTTTTGTAAAATTACCTTTTCTGAAACAACAGGATTGATCGGTTCTGCATCAAGTGCTAAAATATTTTGTTCTATAATGGCATAACTTGCTAAATTTGTTTGTGCTTGTGTTAGATTTGAATTTGCATTAAATTGCTCAACAACAGCATGTATTGCACTTGATATAGAAGTACGATGTGCTCCATAAAACGGTAAATCAGAGTTATAAATTGCTTTGTAAGCAATAAAATCTGCTAAAAATTGACGAATTGTTCTATTACCTGGTGTTTTTGGAATAACCGCATCAAGTTCCTCTAAAGCTCTAGATAATAACATAGGATACGAGTATCTATAATCAACTGGATTACTTACTGATTCAGCAAACATCCTACAGTAATTAATAACACGCTCTTCATCATTTTGTAAAAGTCTAAGAAACCCTTTCATGTGAGCCCTAGGACCCCAAACAGCGCTACGATAAAACTTATCTTCCGCAAAATAAGGAGAATTTGAAAGATCTGTATAATGAGACCCATTAAAAAACCCCTCAAGTTTACGAATAACTTCCATGCGTTTTGCAACATGTTCATTACTATTTAACATTTCAGCAACAGGGCGAACATCTGAACTGATATTTGTTTTATCTAAACTTGGGCCAATTATATAATACTCAAAAATAATATTAGCAATATAAGCTAAATAACTGCGTAAAATATACATAGGATCGGACGCATTAGGTTTATGGTTATACGGACATAAAACCCTTAAAAATGGTTTTTGAAAGTTATCAGAATTAAGTGTTGACCTTAATTTAATTTCATTCTCAAGTGTAGACCAAGCTTTTGCGTGTAGTTCCGGTGTACCTCTAATAACACTAGCTTCGGCAAAAGACATACCTGTAGGATAATAAACCCCCACACGAGGATAATATAAATGCGTAACCCTGTGCCCTTTATAAAAATAATAACGACTAATAAGTTTATTGAGTAAGTTTTGATCCCCATATTTGTAACAACTAATGTAATCTGATAAACCAAAGTTCATAGCGTTTTCTTCATATTGTGATAATAAGTTAAAAGCATCTACCATAAAGAAATCTTCAGCCATATTTACTAATTCAATACCTGGGTTAAAATAAAATGGTGTACGAACATGTACACCTGGATTTTCTTTGTAATACTCTTTATAAAAGTTTAAATCAGTTTCTAGTGAGGCTATTTGATGAGCCATAAAATATGAAAGTTGGGTTCTATTATTTTCCAAAGATTCTTGACGAAATAATTCGAAAGCACGATTATAAATTTTTCACTCAGATTTTCTCATCGTTAAGAAAACATCAGGATTTTTTTCAAACTCAAAAGACACTAATTCTTTAGAATTCTTTAACTGATTAGGAAGCGCCAAATTAATCATAGTTACTCCCTCACCATTAAATAATTGTTTTTTTAACGAAACAATTGCTTCATATAATTCAAAACTAATAGCACCAGAGTCTAAATAAAGCTTTAATTTAGAATAAGGTAATGATACGAACATGTCAACAATATGAGTTTGAAGTCCGTTATCGTTATTATGCAACGACTCAAAATAACTATCTGGTGTACTAAATAAACGTTTAAGACTAGCATCATCTAGTAATTTTGAGTTTAATAACGGCAACAGGTCTGGCACAAATTCTTGAATGAATTTTTCAGCTATAGTCCTCAATTCAACCAAATTCTTAAATTCTTTGTTTGATAAAGTCATTATAAACTCAATCGTTTGAGAATTACCATTATTAAGACGTACCCTTTTACAAGTCTCAACGTAAAACTCATGAAGATGGCGTTTATAAATAGGATCATTAACATTTAGACTAGAAACTCATTTAAAAAAAAGTTTAATCTTAACATCAACACCCTCCTCTAAGTTAAGATTATTTATTGTTAACCAAGCAAAAGCTAAACGATTTAATAAGGCTCTTTTAGTATAAAGTGGTAATTTATCTATTTCTTCAGTAGAAAAGCCTTTAATTGAATTAAATAACTCTTCGGAAGACTTACCTGACAATAAAAATTTTTCAGTGGTATTTAGTATATCCCTGGTTAAATCTTGGAAAGAATTAATAATAAGGGGTGGGAGAGCATCTTCGATTTTAACAGGTAAAAAAAAATCTAAAAAGGGTTCAAACAGAAAAATACAGCTTTAGAAAAAGGATTTGTATGTGTAGATAAATCTCTTCTAACATAAATCTTACCTATGTTTGTATGTTTATTCATTAAATCTACTATACTAACTTCGGCAAAATTTTGGCTAACCGAGGAACTAATAATATGATTTGGTATGCATAAAGGCTCAACTAAAGGAAAATTATCTAAATTATTTATAACCCTTGTCAGATCTTCAGGTATTTTTACTGGAAAATAAAAAGTGTAAGCAGCATTTCGATTACGTCAATAAAACTTTACTCAAGATGACATCTGGCACTCGCGAGATGCTAAATGAGCTGTGGGGTCATTAACCGCCTTGTAACAATCACTCAATCTACGCTCTAATTCTACAGAACTTGTAGGGGACGATGTCTCAAGAATTTCCGTTGTATTACCCAAAGCAATATCAATAAAAGTAGCAGCATCAATATCATTACCATAAGTTGTTTGCACTACAGCATTAAAATATGAATCAATATTATGCAAATCTTTTTTAAGAGAAGAGCTCGAAGTATAAGAAGATCATATATAATTTATAGATAAAGAATCTCAAAATGACCCAAACCAAGCACAAGCAACATTTGTAAAAAAGCTAAAACATAAAAACAAAAATACAAAAGAAAGCGTTAATAAATAAAATATAAAGTTTTGGCTGCTTATTGACTTAACTAACCTGTTGGCTGTGGTTTTTGGGTTTAAATAAAATAAAGCTTTTTCCATGTAAACGCTATTTTTTATATTTATAATATTTAACGAAAAATTAAAAAAAGAAAAAATAATATTTTTAAAAAAAGTCATAAAAGTTTTTATAAAAGTTTAAATTTTTAAACACGAGTAAAAATTTAAAAAAAACACTCTAAAACTGGATAATAACTCTAGTTTGTAAAACATAGCTAATGAATATAACGAAATACGTGCTGAAAACAATAAAAATTGTTTTCTAGTTAAACTAGCGTTAGTTCTTAGCATACTTAAGTAGCCAGCAACAAAGCTTATAGCTGTTTTTATAGTTCAATACCCATAAACAAAATTAATTGTTTTTAATATAGAAATCTTTAAAAAAGTAAGCAAACAAGATTCAACATAAATATAATCATTTGATTTTAAAAATTGATAAAATAATGAAAAATAAGTTACTGCTGTTAAGTGAAAATTAAATAGAATAGGTAAATCAGTTTGGACTGTTGAAACACAAAAATTTACAACAGAATGCGCATCATGTGGCAATTGGTTTGTAATCAAGGCCATACTTTGAAAAAATTGTTCTGTTTTACTAACAAGCTGTTGTGTAAAAGCGGCTTGAATAGTTGCATTTGAATCGATAACACCAGCCTCGCTTGTACACTTATAAAATGTGAGGTGATATTTATCAATGAGCATCATTTCAAAAGTATCGTTTTTTTTTATTCTATGCTTTAAATACTGAGACTAAATAGAAATCAAATTAGTACTATTTAGGTATAAATAGGTTGATTTTGGAAAAATGTTTTTCTATTATCAACACGGTAAGCAAAAATTTACATTATTTGTAAAAAAACCCCCGCACTAACCAATTTATCAAACAATCCACAATGTAAAACACACTAGATATTTTTAAATATCTAGTTTAATGTTAAAAACAAAATGTAAAACAGCGAATAGTAAAACAATTGTGTGATTATCTTTCACATTTACAAAAAAATAATTTTTAGAATAATCTTCTGACTTATATAATAATTCAGCCATTATATCTTTATACGTAGCTACTCGGCAATGCTTTGTGTAAAACAACCGATCCACCAGAGGTATATACTTTCCAGTCCTCTCGTACTGAGAAAATATTTCTTCAATTTTAAAGGCAACAGATAGGAACCGAACTGTCTCACGACGTTCTAAACCCAACTCACGTACCACTTTAATAGGCGAACAGCCTAACCCTTGGGACCTTGTGCAGCCCCAGGATGTGATGAGTCGACATCGAGGTGCCAAACGAACCTGTCAATACGATCTCTCAAGATTCATTAGCCTGTTATCCCCGGAGTACCTTTTATCCGTTAAGCATTAACCCTCCTGTTTGGGGTTAATGGATCAATATGGCCGACTTGCATCCCTGTTCAATTCGTCAATTTCACAGTCAAGCAATCTTTTACCATTTTATTTTTAGATAAACTTAATTAATCAAAGACTGCCTTATGCACATCTCCGTTACTATTTAGGAGACGACCGCCCCAGTCAAACTACCAATCTAGCACTGTTCCAGCTAAAAGCCGGTTAGCAATACTGTAATAAAATGGTTGGTATTTCACTGAATGCCTAAAAAATCAACTAGCGTTGAGTTATCATAAGCCTCCCAACTACACTACACATTCTTACAAGTATCACAATACAAGATTATAGTAAAGGTTCACGGGGTCTTTCCGTCTTATTGCCAATACTCTGCATCTTCACAGAGAGTTCAATTTCGCTGAGTCAATACTGGAGACAGTGGGGAAGTCGTTACGCCATTCATGCAGGTCGGAACTTACCCGACAAGGGATTTCGCTACCTTAGGACCGTTATGGTTACAGCCGCCGTTTGCTGGGACTTATTAAAGCTTGCTGAATTAATTAAAAAATTAACTCAACTACTCGTTTCATCGATCAGCACCGGGCAGGCGTCAGACCCTATACTTCATTTTACAATTTTGCAGAGTCCTGTGTTTTTAGTAAACAGTCGCTCCCCCCTATTCTGTTACACTCCCCGATAAAGTTACCTTTAGAGGAGTACCCCTTCTCCCGAAGTTACGGAGTTAATTTGCCGAGTTCCTTCAGTATTGTTCTCTCAATTGCCTTAGTATACTCTACTAGTCTACCTGAGTCGGTACTTAGTACGGTTTAAAATTCTTTTAGTTTTTTCTAGAGATAATTTAAAAAGCTAACAAAAACACTTAATTGTTAACAATATAAAACACCTGTCACAAAAAGAAAGTATAGAAATATAAATCTATTACCCATCAGTTATATTTTTCAATAAAACCTAAGGGGCCGACTAACTTGCCACAGATTAACTGGATGGTTTATTAACAAAACCCTAAGACTTACGGCAAAAATGTTTTTCACATTTTACGCGCTACTCATGTCAGCATTCGCACTTCTGATGTCTTCATAATACCTAGCGGCATTACTTTAGCAACTTACAGAACGTTCTGCTACCAAACACAAAAATATTATTGGTTTCTACCGTTTGGGGAAGTAATTTTAAGTTCCTTACATTTTTAAACCCAGAAAGCTAACATCGGTGAGCTTTTACGCTTTCTTTAAAGGATGGCTGCTTCTAAGCCAACCTGCCGATAACACACCTCCAAAGTTATTTTAAACACTCAATTACTGTTATAGACCCTTAACGTATAGTCTGAGTTATTTCTCTCTTGATCTTAGACCTTACACCTAAAACCCGCCTGTGGAATTATAAAAATTAGCATTCTAAGTTTTGTTAGGTTCAGTAAGACTAAACGCCCCCCTAGCCCATCAAGTGCTTTACCTCTAAAATTAAACATTCCACGCATTACTTCAATAATTTTCGCAGAAAACTAGCTATCTCCAGGTTTGATTAGCCTTTCACCCCTAGCCAAAAATCATCCCAGTCTATTGCAACAGACACGGGTTCAGCCCTCATACTAAATATTTCATTTAATAATCAGCTTGTTTTTGGCTAGATCACCTGGTTTCGAGTCTAGCTGTAGTAACTAAAAACTCTTTTTAAATTCGCTTTCGCTACGCCTTAATTAAAAACTACGGCTTGCTACTACAACTAAGTCGCTGACCCATTATACAAAAGGTACGTTATTACAAAATATAACTGCTCTTAAATACTCAATTTCAAGCTCTATTTCACACATTGTAAATATCTTTTCATCTTTCCTTCACAGTACTTGTTCACTATCGGTCATAAATCATATTTAGGTTTAGAGGACAGACCCCCTATCTTCAAACAAACCAAGCAAAAATTGTTTTACTCACTTTAACAAAAAGCTGACCAATATACGGGACTAACACCCTATTTTGTATACCCCTCCTCGGTATTTCTAAGTCAACTTATCGTTAAATAGACCTTCTTTACGTTCACTCACCATTACTAGTAAAATCTTTAGTTAATTTATATTCCTGCAGTTACTAAGATGTTTCAGTTCACTGCGTTTTTTTTCCTATAATTGATAGTTTCCTATTTTGGGAATCTTTACGTCACAGTCTTGACCTGGACTCGGTAAAGCTTTTCGTATCGAGATAACACGCCCCAAGTGATTTATGCCTAGATATCCATTAAGTATTCACTATTATTTAGTCTCTATGTAATTATCTAACAACACTTGCCACACACCAATTAATTCATTTAGATTACTTATAAAGTTCTAAATACAATTAATATATACCATATATATATATATAAAATACTAATTTTAATTTTTAAGTAATTGTAAAAACATAGATACTGGCATATAACCATATGTATCAAATTTTTTTTTATCAGCCATTAATTTAACTGCAGCAGAGAATAAACGAGAGCTATCAAACTTATTAAACAAGCTGGTCTCGTATACAGCAACACTAGAATTTATGTCATTTAAGTATCCATTTAAAGATGCATAAATAATCATAATTTGTTTTTCAATAGTGATTGGAGTATAACGACCTTGTTTTAGCGCATCGACCAATAAACTACCACGTTTTAATAACATTTGAGTTACTTTATCTAGATCAGATCCAAATTTAGTAAAACCTAAAACTTCTCGATATTGGGCTAATTCTAGTTTTAAATTACCGCTCATTTTACGCATAAAACCTAATTGAGCAGCGGAACCAACACGACTAACAGATAAACCTACATTAATTGCAGGACGAATACCGTTGTAAAATAATTCAGAATCTAGGAAAATTTGCCCATCAGTAATAGAAATAACATTAGTTGCAATATAGGCCGACACATCACCAGCTTGGGTTTCAATAACAGGTAACGCAGTTAAAGAACCACCTTGCAGTTTTTTAGATAATTTAGCAGCACGTTCTAATAAACGAGAATGTAGATAGAAAACATCACCTGGATAAGCTTCCCGACCTGGCGGACGACGAAGTAATAATGACATTTGACGGTAAGCAACAGCGTGTTTACTTAAATCATCATAAACAACTAAGCAATGTTTACCAGAATCACGAAAGTATTCACCCATTGTGCAAGCAGCATAAGGGGTTAAATATTGTAAAGTTGCACTATCAGCAGAACTACTGGCAACAATAATAGTATGCTTCAAGCAATCGCGTCGTTCTAAAGTACGAACTAATTGTGTAACATTAGACATTTTTTGACCAATTGCTGCATAAATACAAAATAAAGCAACTTGATCATTCTTGTAAGTATTACGTTGATTAATAATAGCATCGACTGCAATAGTAGTTTTACCAGTTTGACGATCTCCAATAATTAATTCACGTTGACCGCGACCAATAGGAACTAAAGCATCTACTGATTTTAAACCTGTTAACATAGGTTCACGAACAGATTCACGATCAATAATACCTGGTGCATTGGTCTCAACTCGACGGTTTGTAGTGTTTACTAAGGCCCCTTTACCATCTAAAGGTGCACCAACAGCATTTAATAGACGACCTAATAAGCTAGAGCCTGTAGGGATACTAACCACAGAACCAGTACCAATAACTTCACTACCTTGACGGATCTCACGATCAGAACCAAAAAGAACAGCATTAACAGTACTCCGATTTAAGTTTAAGGCCATACCAAGAACATCCCCAGAAAATTTTAATAATTCCCCTGCTTTAACATTATGTAAACCCGAGATGGTAACAACACCATCAATAACAGATAAAACACGCCCGGATTCGTTACTTTTTAAACCTTTCATAATAGAAGGTTTTTTTTTTCCGAACTCTTTATAAGACTCATTTAATAATTTATCAAAAATAGAAGTTGTCATAAAATAATTTAAAAATAAAAAAAAAAAACAAAATATAAAAAATCGACTAAAAACTAGTTATAAGATTTTTTATTCATTTGGAAAAACTTACTTGTTTTATTACCCCCGAAATTTAATATCAGTATAAAAAATAATATTTAAAATATTAAACCGAGTAACCAAAAATAGCACACACATGAAAGTAGACTAAAGTAAAAACGTTGCTTTACTTATTACCTATAAATTCAACAGATCAGTGTATTTTTTATCTAATCATAATGATTCTATAAAGTAATCGAAAACAGATGATTTAACGGCTACAATGTAAATAGGCATGAATGCATGCCCTGTTCCACAAATTTCACTACATTGTCCAAAATAACGACCAACTTGACTAATATAAACAGGAACAGAACTAATACGCCCTGGTGTAGCATCTATCTTAACACCAAGAGATGGGACAGCAAAAGAATGAATTACATCATTAGATGTTACTAAAAAACGAATATGCACATTAATAGGTAAAACCAACGGTATATCAGTTTCAAGTAAACGTGAACCACCAAAAGCTAGATCAGTATCACTGGTGATATAACTATCATATTTAATAGTAACAGGCATATTTTCACTAGTTTTTAAAGCTTCTTTAATTTCTGAACCAGCTATTTTAGTTGCAAGATAAAGACCAAACTCTGAATGGTCACCTCAATTTAATGTTTTTGAAGCTACGTTTCAAAGTTCCTCCGGACTAGAGGAGGGGTCTATATTATATAATGCACACAGATTAGGGAAAAAAGAATCAGGCTCTGTTACGGCATTAGAATCCTGAACCACACCAGTTGTAAGCTCAAAGTCTGAAAACTCATAACTCCAATACCATTGATTACCAATAACTTTAACAGTTAAAGTAGGCTCAATAATTTCTCCCATAGCATAAAGTAAAGAAAAAGAAGGAGCTACAATAAATAATAATAAAACAATTGGTGTTATTGTTCAAACCAACTCTACCATAAAATTATGAGCCACTGGTTTAAAATTAAATACACTTTTTAATAAATATTGCATTCCAGTAACATCAAGTGAGCGGCTGTTGGAATCTCTAACACGTAGGGGGGAATAATCCCCAAAAATAGAATAAAAAAATTTTGAAACAATAGGGTGAAAAACAAACAAGTCAGCTAAATTACGTTCTCCTAAACTATTATATTTTTGATAAAAATAAACCCAAGTTGTATATAACCCAACCCCAACACCATACGCAACAAGTAAAATAATAAACATAATGTAATCATGCAATTCTACAATACCATACATAATTGGAGAAGCAGCATCATTAAAATAAAAATAAGATTTTAATGGGGCAGTAAACGTTAATGAGATTGAATCTATAATAACACAAAAAGATACTAATAATAATGCTATGTTTGTTAAATCTACCTTAACACGTGGAAATAAGAATTCATATTGCAGACTTAAGAAAGAGCGATAAAAAGAAGCTACATTGTCCATTTTGTATGCATTTTTAGAAGGAGTAGAATTAATTTCTCATGTACCATTCTTAGGATTTTCAACACTAACACCACTTAAAGCCATAGGACCCCAAACCCCAGGTACAATAATTTTATAATTTGTTGTTGAAACTTTATTTCAAAAATCTAATGAGGCTACATCAAAGCGACGTGAATCTGGTAAATAGTCATGTTTATATGTAAACATTTTATCAAAAAACCCAATACTTAAAAAAATAGTAAATAAAAAAATACAAATGCTAATTAAAGACATATATGACCCTAAAGATGATAGATAATTAAAAGCATAATAAACATCGGGGTAATCTGGAATACGGCGCGGCATACCTGCTAAACCTAAGAAATGCATAGGAAAGAAGGTTAAATTAACCCCAATGAATAATGTTCAAAAATGAATACGACCTAGGTACTCATCTAATACATACCCTGTAATTTTTCAAAATCAATAATAAAAACCAGCAAAAAAAGCAAACACAACCCCCATAGATAAAACATAATGAAAATGCCCAACAACATAATAAGTGTCATGCATTGCAATGTCTAAGCCGGCATTAGCCAAAATAACACCAGTAACACCACCGGTAGTAAATAAAACAAGAAAGCCACAAGCAAATAAAAACGGAGTACGAAGACGTAATACACCACCCCACATAGTAGCGATTCAACTAAAAATCTTTATACCTGTTGGTACAGCTATAATCATAGTAGCTGCAGTAAAGTAAGCACGAGAATCGACATCCATACCTACAGTGTACATATGGTGAGCTCAAACAATAAATCCAAGAATACCAATAGAAGTCATAGCGTAAACCATACCTATATTACCAAAAATAGGTTTATTAGAGAACGTAGAAATTACTTGACTAATAATACCAAAAGCTGGTAAGATTAGAATATAAACTTCTGGGTGACCAAAAAATCAAAATAAATGTTGATACAATATAGGATCACCACCGCCAGCAGGATCATAAAAGGTAGTATTAAAATTACGATCAGTTAACAACATAGTAATAGCACCAGCTAAAACCGGAAGAGATAATAATAATAAAACAGCTGTTAATAAGACAGATCAAACGAATAAAGGCATACGCAATAAAGACATACCAGGTAATCGCATATTAAAAATAGTTGTAATAAAATTTATAGAACCTAATAAAGAAGAAACCCCGGCTAAATGTAAACTAAAAATTGCTAAGTCTACGGAAGGTCCTGAATGAAATTCTACACCAGATAACGGTGGATAAACAGTTCAACCAGTACCAGCACCCACTTCTACTAATGCAGAAGAAAGTAGTAGTAAAAATGAAGGGACTAATAATCAGAAACTTAAATTATTTAATCGAGGAAAAGCCATGTCAGGAGCACCAATAAGTAATGGAACAAACCAGTTACCCATACCACCCATCATTGCAGGCATAACAAAAAAGAAAATCATTATGAAAGCATGAGCAGTTACAATAACATTATAATACTGATAGTTTGTACCTAAAATAACGATACCAGGAGCTGATAATTCTAAACGTATAATGGCGGAAAACATTGTTCCAATTAGTCCAGCAAAGCCACCAAAAACTAAATAAAGAGTCCCAATATCTTTATGATTTGTCGAATACACAAAACGAGTTAAAAATGATCTTAAATTTAAAATTGTTTCCATAAAAAAATATTATTAATCTGTGTGAAAATTATTCATGAATTTTTACCTTAATTCATTAAAAACATGTAATTTTTAAAAACTATGAACTAAAAAAAAATATAAATAGAAATTAAAAATGCCAATATTATTAATAAAATATACCGATATATAATACCGCTATGTAATTTCATACTTACTAATGAAAATTTATCTACTTGGCGTACGACCCCTAGTGGGCCAAAAAATTCAAGAATTCCGCGGTCTATAAATTTAAAAGTTATAAAATAAGATAAGAAAAAATACATTTTAACTACATATTGGTTATACAATAAATCAAAATATCATTTTTTATTTAAAAATGATACTATAGATGGATAAAATGCAAACTGTTCTAAAATAGTTATAAAATTTAATTTGTTATATATATAATAAACGGCAAAAGACAAAACCATACCTGATAGGCTAAAAACTAAAGGTATAATTTTTACCGTCAAAGGTAAAAATTCTGCATCAATGAATACCTGGTTCTGAGGTAAAATAAAAATAGATGTTTGTCAAAAATCAGATCCTAAACCTATAAACATGTCTTTAGTTAAATAGCCCCAAAAGATACTACCTAACATTAATGGAAAGAAAGCAAACAACATGTATTTTGGAGATTCATGTGCAGTTAAAATTGCAGGACGTAATGCGTTTGTTTTATTTGCAAAAAAAGTTAAATGTAAAAGACGTCATGAATAAAAAGCAGTGAAAAAAGCTGAAATCACACCAAGCAAGTATGCAAATAGTGAAAATAAAGTATTACTTGCAAATGTAAACTCTAGAATAGCATCTTTAGAATAGAACCCTGTTAAATAGGGAAAACCCATTAAAGATAAAGAACCTATGAGCATCATTACATAGGTGATTGGTAAAATTTTCACAATCCCACCCATTCGGCGAATATCCTGTTCATTCAGCAAACTATGAATAACTGAACCAGCACATAGAAATAAAAGCGCCTTAAAAAAAGCATGATTTACTAGATGGAAAAACCCAACAGCATAGCCCGATGAACCGCAAGCAAAAATCATGTAACCCAACTGACTACATGTTGAATAAGCAATTACTTTTTTTAAGTCATTTTGCACCAAACCAACACTAGCAGCAAAAAAAGCAGTTAGTGCACCAACGACAGTAATAATATTTAATGTATTAGGTGCATACTCGAAAATAGGTGAACATCTTATTATTAGAAAAACACCTGCAGTAACCATTGTGGCGGCATGAATTAAAGCTGATACTGGTGTCGGGCCTTCCATAGCATCAGGTAATCATACATGTAAACCTATTTGTGCTGATTTACCTACGGCACCAATAAAGAGAAAAATACAAATTAATTCAATTACAGGAATATTAAAACCTAAAAGATTAATATCAGTGTTTCCAGAAACATCTGTAAGGGCAAAAATGGTATAAAAATTTAGTGTTTTAAAAGTCAAAAATATAATTAAAATTGATGTATATAAAGCAAAATCCCCGAATCTATTTACAATCAATGCTTTTAATGCAGAAGTGTTAGCTTGTGTTCTCGTATACCAAAAATTAATTAAAAGGTAGGATGCTAAACCAACACCCTCCCAACCAGCAAAAAATTGCACAAAATTTGCAGAAGTTAATAAAACGAACATGAAAAGTGTAAATAATGTCAAATAAGTTAAAAAACGAATAAAATGTGGATCAGAACCCATATAATCTAATGAATAAATATGAACCAACAATGACACCAAACTTAC
>C687J35504_10000036_pt1 | contig 107867 bp, 123 predicted proteins | sample RifCSPhighO2_02_FD_35504 | JGI IMG/M metagenome (IMG submission 35504) | reverse complement strand
ATGACTGCTGTTATAGTTGTAGTTGCAATTTTGCTTTTGGCAGCTGTAGTATACTTTGTATTCCTCAGAAAAAAAGAAAAGTAAATTTTTGTTTTAATTCCGTAAAACCAAACAAATGGAGGATTAGCCTTCTTAAATTAATAGGGTTTCATCAGAACTAATTATGCGATAAATTTATATATGTTAATCTCTTTTCTAATGTATGACAAAGAGAATAGGCGGAGCTAGAAGAAAGACCAGACATAAACTGGCAAAAAATGTAAGGGATAAAGGGAAGATCAGTTTAACTAGATATTTTCAGGATTTTAAATCTGGTGACAAAGTTTGTTTGTCTGCTGAACCTAGTGTTCATGGTGGAATGTATTTTCCGAGATTTCATGGTAAGGTTGGCACTGTTGTTGGTAAGCAAGGCAAGTGTTATCAAGTTAAAATTAAGGACGTTCAAATGCTTAAAATTGTTTTAGCGCATCCAGTTCATTTGAAGAAGGTTTGAAGATGGTAGATATGACTGTTATTGAACAAAAGCCATTATTAATGGCAGACGTAAAAGAAAAATTGAGCAACATTAAAAAGGAAACTAAAGAGCTTAATTTCAGAGCTGAGAGGGTTTATGTTTATTTGGATGAGTTTGCTAATGTAAAAAAGAAGGACGCTGATGCTTTATACAAAAAGCTTAGTGGACTTGGACTGCAAAGACTAAAAGATAAATATATTGTTAAGATTATAGACACTATGCCAGAAGATATAGAATTATTAAAGTCTTTGTTTGCAGGTGAGGCATTATCATTAAAACAAGATGAGATTAAGCAGGTATTAGACGCTTTACAAAGTTAAAATGTTTTTAAGGGAAGGAAATAACAATGAAAGAAGAGCACGCTGTAATATTAGATTTTCTACCGCATGGTTATCCTATGGACAGGAGACCTATGCATCTAAAGACAGCTATAGCTCAGGCTTTAGGTAAACAGACTCTTGTTTTGTTAGAATTAGTTCCTAAGAAAGATTGTTTTTTGCAACCTCATGAAGAAGTCTACATTGGAGAGGGCAAAAGAGACAAAATACACCATATAGTTGGGAAGATAACTCCAAGCAGACTTACTGAGACGGCTAAAAGTGAACTTAATTATATTATGGAAGAAATAGTTAAAAAAGATGAAGCCAGGTTTGTTGATTTTTTTAATAGGGCTGGACCTATTAATACAAGAATGCACCAACTTGAATTATTGCCTGGCATAGGAAAGAAACACATGCTTACTATTTTACAGGCAAGAGAAGAAAAGCCATTTGAAAATTTTGCTGATATAAAAAATAGGGTTAGTTTATTGCCTGATCCTGAAAAAGCTGTAATAAAGAGGATACTGCTTGAACTAGAAGGCGATGAAAAACATTATTTGTTTGTTAAAATGTGAAAATTAAGTGAAGATAATAATATAGATTTGGGTAAAATATGTGTAGATCCTGACGGATATGCTGGACCAGTACCAGGCGCGTGTGTAAAAGTAACACCTTAACTATTGAATATTTATTCTTAAATTAAAAGAAATCAAAATTTTTAAGATCTTCACAATCCTAAACGTATTTTTCGTTTGTTTATTGAGACGTCATAAAAAGCTTTATAAATTACTCTCTAATCTTTTTTTAAATGGAAGAAGGAAAACAACAATTGAAGCCTTTTTTTAGAGTTATGAATACAGATTTGATAGGTGAGAAACCAATAGTTCAGGCATTGTTGAAGATTAAAGGCGTGGGTTTTAGTATGGCTAGCGCTATATGCAACACTTTGAATATTCCTAAAAACAAGAAAGCAGGTTCATTAACTGACGTTGATGCAAAGAAAATTGAGAGCTTGATAAAAGAGGCTAAAGATCTTCCACACTGGATGTTGAATAGAAGGTTTGATGAGGTTAGCGGAGAAACAAATCATTTAACGGGATCTGATTTAAATTTTGCTGTTGAGAATGATGTTAAGAGATTAAAGAAAGTTAAATCTTACAGAGGAATTAGGCATGCACAGGGACAGCCTTCAAGAGGCCAAAGAACAAGGAGTCATTTTAGGCATGGAAGGGCTGTTGGCGTTCAGAAAAGTAAGGTTGGAAAGTCTATTGCTCCAGCTAAGGAGACTAAAAAATGAAATTTTTATTTGTAAATAAAATTGTAAACTTTGGAGGTTTTTTTTAGATGGGAGATCCAAAAAAAACCAGAAGCAAGTACAAGGGTCCTAGTCATCCTTGGGAGTCTTGGAGGATTGAGGAAGAAAGAATTATAAAAAGAAATTATGGTTTAAAGAATAAAAGTGAAATTTGGAAGGCTACTTCTGGACTAAGGAGATTAAATGCCCAAGCTAAGAAACTAATTAGAGAGAGAGGAAAGGGAAATCTACAAGCTGAAAAAGAGCAAAAGCAGCTTTTGGAAAGATTGTTTAAATTAGGACTAGTTAATGACGGCGCTACGCTTGAAGATGTGCTTGCTTTAGAATTAAAAAGTATTTTAGATAGAAGACTACAAGCAATAGTCTTTAAATCAGGCATGACTTTAACTTCTAAGCAAGCCAGGCAGTTTATTGTTCATGGTGGCATATGCGTAAATGGAAGAAAGATTACTGTTCCTTCTTATTTAGTTAGTAGAGAAGAACAATTTTTAATTAGTTTTAATCCAAATTCTAGTTTAGCTTCTGAGGGACATCCAGAAAGGGCTAAAAGGACGCAGATTAGGGAAGCTGCTGAAAAGAAGAGGGCTGCTGAAGAAGAGGCTGCTGCTGAAGAGACTAGGAAATTAGCTGGAGACCTCACAGAGGAAGAACTTAAGAAAATAGAAAAAGAAATAGGAGAGGTTGTTGCTAAATGAATGATCAGAAGTTGAGATGGGGAATAGCACATATTTATTCATCTTATAATAATACAATAATTCATATAACTGACCTGACTGGTTCGGAAACACTTGGAAGGGCTTCTGGTGGTATGGTTGTTAAAGCGCACAGAATGGAAGGCTCCCCTACTGCAGCTATGAATGCTGCTAAGATTGCTGCTGAGCAAGCTAGGGAAAAAGGAATAAATGCTTTGCATATTAAAGTTAGAGCTCCTGGTGGCCATAACGGACCTTCAAGCACTGGACCTGGTGCTAATGCTGCTGTAAGAGCTTTAAGCAGGGCTGGTTTTAGAATTGGAATTATAGAAGATGTAACTACTTTCCCAACAGATACATGTAGGAGAAAATGGGGAAAGAGAGGAAGACGTGTATAAATAAAATAGAGTCTGGGGTTATCCCCACAGCTTGCTGTGAAGTGAGCGTATTCGCGAACGATGGGATAGGCTCGGAATTAGTTTACTATATGAAATATTTTAGTTATTCCATTCTTCATCTTCAAATTCTTTTATATCTACTTCTTTAGGATTTATTTTTAATCTTAGTAATTCTTTTTTGTATATTTATTATTGCTGTAAGTACTTTATTTTGCTTCTTAATGCCAAAAAAATATGATTAAAATATCAAAGCAAGTTTTATAAACTATTTATTTATCTTTTCTTTATGGCAGATCAAAAAATACAAATGCCTTCATCTGGTGGCGGATTAGTAAGATATTTTGATGATATTAAAACTAAATTTGAGATTAAACCAATTTACGTTATTGCTTTAATTATTTTGGTTGTTATTGTAGAATTATATTTATATAAATTCTTATAATTAGTAATACCACCTAGCTCTTCTATCTCTGCAATCAACGTGAGTAATAGTTGATCCTCTACCTATTCCTCCATTTGCGAAAACTCTTTCAAATCTTTTTCTAATTTTAGGTTTGTTTAAAACATATATCAAATCAACAGCGTCTCCACTCTGGTGTCTGCTTAATTTTTTACCACCTGATTTTTTGTTGTAAGTTGTAGGTCTGTAACCAGAAGCTATTTCTAATTCTCCTGTACTTGGTCTTACTTTTTCAAGGTACTTTACAAGATCTGGATCTAATACATCTAAAATAGTCTTCTTCACCTATTCTTTGTTTATATTTTTCTGGCACATCTTCTTGGTGGTGTATCAATGCAAACTCTCCAACATCAAAATGTGGAGAAACTTTTTTGTCTAAGTCACTAGGCCTTACTCTTACTAGTTTATTTCCTGAATTATTTGGATCTCTAAAATATTTTTGAGGACAATCTTTATCATTAGGATTCGTTACAACTTCAAGTTTTAAGCCACTTGGATAAGTAACGTATTTCTTTTTTGGAACTCTTGCTCTAGTTCCGGCTTCTGCATCTCCAATATATAGGGCATATCCTAGAATTAAAGGAATTAAAGTTTTATTTGTCATGGAAAAACAAAAAAGTAATACTATTTAAAGTTTACTACTTGTTAGTGATATAGTAATTATTTTTCATATATAACGTCTTGGGCAGTACTAATTTGAGAAAATAGATTCATGTAGTCTTTATAATGTTTTGTTTGTTTTAGCGTATCTAATCTTCTGTCAAGCACGTACAGCCTTTTTGGAGCTTTTTCTTTTATATCGTCTTCATTTTTTATATTTACTATTGAAATATTTGGCAGGAAGTCATCATTGTCTTCATATGATTTTTTCATATTTTTTACTTGTTTTAATAATTTTTCAATTAATAAGTTAAAATTTTCTTCTAAAATCATTTCCATAGGTAAAGAGGAACCGTCTGAGAAATTTATATTTAGGCTTAATCTGTGTGTTTTATGGTCAACTTTATTTAGAACTATTGCTGTCACCTCTAAATTTTTTACTTGCATAAGTTTTTTAGTTACAAACTTATTTAAATATATTTTGAAATTTATTTATAATTGATTATATTTAATTAAACATAATTTTTAGTAATAGAAGTTATTGTTTTTTGACTTTCTTTACTTTTATTACGTCTGATGGATCAGTTTCCCCTATAGAAAATAGATCTCCAAGGCGTGTGCTAATTGTATACGGTGCAAATTTACATACTGCTTCAAATGTTGGCGTTTCTCTAAGTTTTTCGTAAGCGCTTTTATGTGTGTCTCCATCTAATAACGTTTCTCCCCTTACTGCAATTTTATTGCCGTTAGGCGTACCTGCTAAAAAGTTCCATCTAAAGTTATACATTGGCATAAATTTATTACTAATTGGTAGTATATAAATTTTTCTTTTTTAGGGATTTGTAGGTAAGAAATAAGCCGCCTTTTGTCAAAACCAAACAACAATCATAAAGATTGATGCGATGCTTTGCCTTAACATTCTACTAAGCGTCTTTTAGACTTGCACCGACCAGGTCCATCGTTTCATCGTTTCCTATAAGGACGTCAGCAGGTTATCTAAGTCCTGTCGCCAGAACCCTCACTGTATCATTCCAATCTTATAGGCCGTGCCGTTTCTCTATGGTTTCCTTTCATTACTGAAACTTTTTCAAGTAGCCCTCTTTCAGACTTGCCTTATTGGCAGTAGTGGGCGGACTTTCCTCACAATCCCTCAAAATTAGCTTTTTATAGCTTAAACCTTGGCAGGATGCGTTGGTTAAGTTTCTTACCTACTTGGATTAATAGCATTAGAAAGTTTATAAGTGTTTTTAATTTCCTTTGAATATTGCTACAGACAATGGTATATTCTTAAAAATTTGTCTTGCAGCAAGCATAACATCTTCATGAGTTTGTTTTCTAAATATGTTTGTTATTCTATCATAATTATATTCTGTTCCGTAAAAAGCATTTTGGGATAAATCCATCGCGAGCCCTTCTGATTCAGGCCCATTATAATCTCTTGCTATACTTAATAGTAATGCTTTTTTGCATTTCTCAAATTCATTTTCTGGTATTTCTGAATTTCTCAATCTGTCAATTTCTTTTAACATTATTTTTTTTACATCATCAATATTTTTTGTTAATATTCCTTCACAAGTTATAGTACCCATTCCTAAATTATCACTATATAATTCTAAATCTGTTTTTATATTGTAAATCATTCTTCTTTTATCTCTTAATTCCTTCCATAATCTGGAACTTGTCTGGTATTCTTTAAACATGCCTGCAAGATAAAGAATTAGTAATTGGTTTGCATATAAATATTTATTTTTATAGCCTCCAATTTGGAATGCTATAGAAACTTTGTTGTCTGCATGCCTTCTTGTTGATATTTCTTTTTCTTGATATTTAGCATTACCAATGTCGAAATTTTCAGTTCTTCCACCAATATCTCTAGGCAGTTTTCCAAAAGTATCATTTAATTTATCTATTAGTCTTTGAGTATCTGTTCCTGCTATTCCAATACATACGCCCTTTCCACCAATATACTTTTCTTTTAATTCTTTTATTCTATCTGTTGTAAGTTTTAGAGTCCCTTGTCTTCTTTCTTTGCCTTGATTAAAATAAGTATGAGCTAATAGGTTCTTTCTATGTATTAATTCTAATGTATATTCTGGATCCACTATTCTTTCTTGGAATTCTCCCAATATTACTGTTTTTTCTTCTTCAACTGTTTCATCGTCTATTTGAGGATTTACTATGCTTTGATATAGAAGTTCTATAATTCTTGGAGTATTTGCTTCTACACCATTAACAATAAATTCCATTTGATCGTAGCCTGTGAATGCTTGATATCCACCCCCTAGTACTTCAATTTCTCTTTCTATTGAATCAGTTTCTTTTAGTCCTTTTTTGGCTCTGACAATCAGGTGTTCTAGCAAGTGAGAACCATGTAGGTCGTCTTTAAATCCAAAAGGAAATAGTACTGAGGCTGCTGCATCAAAACTTCTTGTTTTTCCAACATTTACTACTATGCCATTATCTAGTTCTAAATACTCTGTCTGAGTAGGAGTTATTTTAATTCTTTTTGCTGGTAAAATTTTTTTTCTTGCTGAGCAATTGAATTTCATATTTTTATTCTTTTGAAAATATTTTTAAGGTTAACGTTTTATTTAACAATATTCTTTAAAATATATATTGGTTTTATAAAAACATTTATTAAGTCTATTTTTAACTTAGATTTCATGATTGAAAGAACTTTGATTTTGGTTAAGCCAGATGGGGTACAAAGGCATTTGGTTGGTGAGGTAATTTCTAGGTTTGAAAAAGCTGGTTTGAAGATTGTTGGTATGAAAATGGTGTGGTGCGACAAAGAACACGCTATGAAGCATTATACTGAAGATATAACTGTTAGAAGGGGAGAACATGTGAGAAATAAACTTTTAAGATTTTTAGTTATGGGGCCTGTTGTTGCTTTATGCTTAGAAGGAATAGAGGCTGTAGATGTTGTAAGGAAAATTGTTGGAGATACGCAGCCTAAGACAGCTGCTCCTGGTACAATAAGAGGAGACTATGCACATATTTCTTATGCTTATGCTGATGCCCATGATAAAGCAATACCTAACTTAATACATGCTTCTGGAAATAAGGATGAGGCAAAAGCTGAGATTGCTTTATGGTTTAAAGATTCTGAACTATATAATTATAAATTACCACATGAAGAACATATTTTATAAATTTAGAAAATCATCTAAGAATAAATCCAAATATTTCTAAGAAATAATTTTAGCAACTTTTCAAAATCTAAATTTATTTTATAATTAAATTATAGCAACAACTACTGCTCCTAGAACTACAGATGCAACTACATAAATATTGAATTTCTTGTGAGCTTCTGGAAGCAGATCACTTGCTCCTACGTATAGAAATGTTCCTGCTGCAAATGCCAGAATTATTGGAAGAGAAGACATTGGAAATAATGGTGCAAGCAAAACCCCTAAAGGAGTAAAAAATGCATCAACAGCCAATGCTGATACTGCTGCCTTGTTTGTCTTTTTAGCTGCTTTCATTATTATTGTTGTTGAAAAGCCCCTAGGTATTTCGTGCACTAAAACAGCTGCAGCTATAGTAATACCAAGTCCGGGATTTATTACATAACCTGCTGCAATAATAAGGCCATCTGCCAGACTTTCTGTCGCTATTCCTATTAATGCAGGCCATCCTGTTGGATGTACTTCACATTCGTGTTCTCCGCATGCATATATTAGAACTAGTTTTTCTATAAGATAAATTAGAAAAAAACCAGCAGCTATAGCTATTGGATATTTTATTCCTGCTTCTGGCAGCAAATCAAAAATTGCGATTGATATAATTGCTCCTGAAGAAAAACCCACTAGATATCTTATGTCTATCTTTTTGAATAATTTTGTTAATGGAAGTAAACCTCCTAGAAATGTTGCTATAGAAATAATTAGTGCAATAATAAATGCAATTATTATCGACTGCATATTAAGTTAGAATTTGAATTCTTAATAAAATTATCTAATGCAATAAAAACCTTAATAAATTAAGTTTAAGTCATAATATCAATGCTTACCGATAAAGAACAAAAAAAGGAATTTAAGAAAATAGCTAGTAAAAATCCTGAAAAGTATTATGCAGTTGAATATTTAAAAAAGGAGGGATTTTTGAGGAAGCAGTGTTCCAAATGCAGTAAATTTTTTTGGAGTGTAAACAATAATCAAGATGTTTGTGGTGATTCTAGTTGTTCAGGTGGTTTTAGATTTATAGGTAACACTCCTGCAAAAAATAAATTGAGCTATATTGATGTTTGGAAGGAATTTTCTTCTATGTTTAAGAAACTAGGCTATGTACCTATTCACAGATATCCTGTTGTTGCAAGGTGGAATCCAACTACAGATTTTACTATTGCGAGCATATCTGCTTTTCAGCCATTTGTTGTTTCTGGTGAAGTAAAACCTCCAGCTAGTTCATTAGTTATTCCTCAATTTTGTTTAAGATTTGTAGATATAGATAATATTGGAATTACTGGGGCTCATAATATTGGTTTTGTAATGATAGGACAGCATCAGTTTGTTACAAAAAAAGAATGGAATCAGAATAAAGTCTTTGGAGATATACATAATTGGTTGAAAAAAGGATTGGGCTTACCAGATGAAGAAATTACTTTTCATGAAGATGCATGGGCTGGTGGTGGAAACTTTGGACCTTGCATGGAATTTTTTTCCAGAGGTGTAGAAATAGGAAACCAAGTTTATATGATGTATGAACAAACTTCCAATGGCAATAAAGAGTTAGATATAAAAGTTTTAGATATGGGAATGGGACAAGAGAGATGTGCTTGGTTTTCTCAGGGGTGCGCTACAATTTATGACGCTACTTTCCCTAAAGTTATGAAGACTTTGTATAAAATAAGTGGCTTAGAAGTAGATGAAAAATTAATGGCAAGGTTTATTCCTTATGCCAGTTATTTGAATGTAGATGAAGTTGAAGACCTAGAAAAAGCTTGGAAAGAAGTAGCTAAAAATGTAGGAATAGATGCTGATGAACTAAAGAAAAGAATTTTACCTTTAAGTGCTTTGTATAGCATCGGAGAACATTCCAGAGCTTTATTATTTGCTTTAAATGATGGAGGATTGCCTAGTAATGTTGGTGGCGGTTATAATTTAAGGATATTAGCTAGGAGGTGCTTTGATTTTATTGAGAAATATGGTTGGAAGATTAATTTGTTTAGTATTTGTGAAGAGCATACCAAAGAATTAAAACAACAATATCCTGAGCTACTTGAAAATTTAGATGAAGTTAAGAAAATTTTAAACGTTGAAAAAATTAAATATGATGCTAATAAGCAGAAAGCCAGAGTTATTGTTGATAAAATTGTTAAAGACAAAGAGAAGATTGATACTGAAAAGTTAATTGATCTTTATGATAGTAATGGGATTTCTCCTGATACAATAAAGAGTGAATTAGCTAAGGTTGGAGTAAATATTAAGATTCCTGATAATTTTTATTTACTTGTTACAACTAGACATGAACATAAAGAACAAGAACACCAAACTAAGAAAGAAGAAGTTTTGAACTTAGATGGAATTTTAGAAACTAAAGCCTTGTATTTTGATAATTATAAATTAATTGAATTTAAAGGAAAAGTTCTGAAAATTATTGGAAATAAAGTTATTTTAGATCAGACTATATTTTATCCTACTTCTGGTGGGCAGTTACATGATATTGGAAATGTAAACGGAATTAAAGTTGTAGACGTATTTAAACAAGGTAAAGTTATAATTCATGTTTTAGGAGATGCTTCAAAATTTAAAGTTGGTGAAACTGTTAGTGGTAAGATTAATTTTGTAAGGAGATTGCAATTAGCTCAACATCATACTTCTACACATATAGTAAATGCAGCTGCAAGAAAGGTTTTGGGAAAACATGTTAATCAAGCAGGAGCAAAAAAAACTGTTGAGAAAGCCCATATAGATATTACGCATTATCAGAGTTTAACAGAAGAAGAGCTGAAGAATATCGAGGATGAAGCAAATAAAATTGTAAAACAGAGTGTTATTATTAAGAAAAGCTTTATGCCTAGGGAAGAGGCTGAAAAGAAATATGGATTTACTATTTACCAAGGTGGCGTTCCTATAGGACATGACTTAAGAATAATTAATATAGTTGGAGTTGATGTTGAGGCTTGCGGCGGAACTCATTTAGATAATACAAAAGAAGCTGAGAAAATAAAGATATTAAAGTCTACAAAAGTTTCAGATTCTATTGTTAGAATAGAATTTGTTGCTGGAAAAGCTGCTTTTGAAGAGGAAAATAAAGATCTTAGAATTTTAAATGAATTAGCTGTTTTATTAAATTGTGAGAGGAAGCAGATTCCTGAAAGACTGCAAGAGTTATTCAACATTTGGAAAAATGTTGTTAAGAAAGGAAAAACATTGAATAAATTTCAGTTAACAAGCACTGGTAAATATGAAGGGGACTTAATTGAGAAGTCTGTTGAAATCCTTAAGACACAGCCTGAGCATTTAGTAAATACTGTTAAAAGATTTATTAAGGAAATAAATGAGAAAATAAATAGGTAATTTTTACAATGAGCTAGCATCGACTACATCTTTGCAAGGTACTTCTTTTGGTATATTATATTGTGTTGCTTTAGTGCATAAGTTAATTTTTCTGTCTCTAACTACGCACATAGAACTGTCTTTATTACTAGTTTCTCCGGGTTTTCTTAAGACTTCTCTGTAAGGCACAGTTTCGCCTAATCCTATTCTAGTACTATTAAAATAATCGTTTTTTCCATCACCGTCTGTGTCACATGCTTTAAACACTTCTGTGTGGCCTGCTTTTGGGTTTTTTGGATCGTAAACCACTATAGGAGCAGATTCTTGGCATCTGCCAGCTTTTGCTGCTGCTTCTACGTTATAAACAAATCTTTGGTTTGTATAATTTAATCCATCAAGACTCATTTTCATTTCTAAAGTTGGATTTTTGTTAGAAGATGCAATTGGCGTTACAGGCATTGGGCATGTAGCGCTTATACAGCCGTAAAGCATACCTGTAAATAGAATTAATAGTGCACTATTTGGATTTTTCATTTTATCACCATTGTTAAGTGGATACAATATAAGAATGGTAATTTATATAGTTTTCGGTCTTTATTTTTATATTGCTTGATTTTATTGACTAATTTATAGAAATACTTATAAATTTTTTACTAATGTTTGCAATGTACTTTGGAGGAAAAATGACGCAACAACAACCAATTTTTATTTTAGCTGAAGGTTCTCAAAGAACTGTTGGAAAAGACGCACAAAGAAATAACATTATGGCTGCAAAACTTGTAGCAGAAACTGTAAGGACTACTTTAGGACCTAAGGGCATGGATAAAATGCTTGTTGATTCTTTAGGAGACATTATTGTTACTAATGATGGGGTTACAATACTGCAAGAGATGCAGATTGAGCATCCTGCTGCCAAGATGATTGTAGAAGTTGCAAAGACACAGGAAAATGAAGTTGGAGATGGAACTACTACTGCAGTTATTCTTGCAGGTGAATTATTAAAGAATGCTGAAAGATTACTGGAAAAAGAAATACATCCAACAGTTATTACAAAAGGCTATAGAATGGCTGCTGAAAAGGCCCAGGAAGTACTTCAAAATATTGCAGAGGATGTTTCTATTAAAGATTTAGGATTATTGAAGAATATAGCAATGACTGCCATGACAGGAAAAGGTGCAGAGGTTGCAAAAGAAAACTTGAGTGACTTGATTGTGAATGCAATTAAACATGTTTATGAGGAGAATGGAAATGAATTAATAATAAATGTTGACGATATAAAACTTGAGAAGAAAGTTGGGGCAGGCATTGAGGATTCTGAGTTAATAGATGGCATTGTTTTGGATAAAGAGAAATTACATCCGAATATGCCTAGAACTGTTAAAGATGCTAAAATTTTATTGTTAGATTTAGCTTTGGAAGTTAAGAGCACTGAAGTAGATGCAAAGATACAAATTACAGATCCTTCGCAAATGCAGGCGTTTATCGATATGGAAGACAAAATGCTTAGAAACATGGTTGAGAAGGTTGTAAGATCTGGAGCTAATGTAGTTTTCTGCCAGAAGGGTGTTGATGATTTAGTCCAGCATTACTTGGCTAAGAATGGAATATATGCTGCTAGGAGAATAAAGAAGAGTGACATGGAAAAATTATCAAGAGCAATAAATGGCAGTATTGTAAGTAATTTAGATGACTTAAACAGTAAGGATTTAGGCTATGCTGCTTTAGTTGAGGAAAAGAAGTTTGGAGACGAAGAGATGACTTATGTTACTGGCTGCAAGAAAGCTAAGTCAGTAACTTTATTGATAAGAGGTGGAACTTCGCATGTAGTTGATGAAGTTGAGAGAGCAATTAAAGACGCTATTGGTGATGTTTCTGCTTCACTGAAAATAAGTAAGGTTGTTGCTGGCGCTGGTGCTGCAGAGGTTGAGGTTGCAAGGGCGCTTAGGAAATTTGCAAATTCATTAAGTGGAAGAGAACAGCTTGCAGTTTTGGCTTTTGCTGATGCTTTAGAAGTTATTCCAATAACTTTGGCTGAGAACGCAGGCCTTGATCCTATAGATAGTTTGACTGAGTTAAAGGCCAGCCATGACAAAGGCCAGAAATGGGCTGGTTTAGACGTATTTAGTGGAAAGGTGGTTGATGCCTGGAAAAGAGGAGTTATAGAACCATTAAAGATTAAGACTCAGGCTATAAAATCAGCTTCCGAAGTTGCAGAATTAATATTAAGGATAGATGACGTGTTGGCTGCTGGCTCAAAAGGCGGAAGCGGTCCTGCAATTCCTCCTGGAATGGGCCATGGTGACTTTGGCGGAGAATAATTATAATAGTTTAAGTAGAAGAGAAGTTCCAGAACGCATTAGGAGTTCTTTAGACAGGCAATTAGAGGATTATTTGTTAGTTACTTTTACTTCTTTAGATTTTACTTTGTTATGCAAAGAGTATTATTTCAGAAGAGAAAATCATGAAGGAGAATTGTACAATTGTTATTATTTAGGTATTTCAGTAATTTCATGTGAAACTAAGGCTTTCGTTAATACTTCTGCTACTTTCTTTGATGGCTACAAAGTTGAATCTTCCTAAAATGTTGGATTATATTTTGCACCAGATAAAAAATTTATAAATAAATATATAAAATAAATTTTGATGGAAAGTAATTTTTTGGGTAGAAAAGTTGATTTTGATGTAGGTTCTGATCGCGTTGAGTTTGGCAATGAATTTTTACGTGCCTGGAGAGAAGAAGGCTTTGTAGCTGTGCGTAATTATAATTATGAATTGACAGGTCTTAGAAATAATGTTTATTCTTTATTTAGAGAATTTTGCAATCTTCCTCTGGACGTTAAGATGAAATATTACGATCCTAAAGTTGGAGGACAAAGAAGCTATATTCCTAATGATGTTGGTTCTTCTTCTGGCGGAAAGTATACTGATTGCAGAGAGCATTTGATGATTGGTCCTAGAATTCCAAATGGATGTCCATTAGCAAGATGCAGACCTTATTTTTACCTTCCCAATAAAAATATTGAAGAAGTTCCAGGTTTGGTAGAGTGCTCTGAAAATTTGTTAGAGTAAAGAGTTTTGTTCTTGATGAATTACCTCATGATGACGTTGTGGTTGGAGACATCTTGAGATGGGAAGAAAAAACTGGCAATTATAAACTAATTAATTATGTAAACTCTCCTGACGACTACAATAGAATATTACAACATGGTTATTAATGCCATTATAGTTTTTTAATTACCATTCCATCTTTTGTGTCATCAATGTAATATCCTAAGGATTTTATTTTTTCTCTTAATCCATCTGCCAGTTTAAAGTCTTTATTTTTTCTAGCTTGTTCTCTTTTTTCAGCTAATTCTTTAATCTCTTCTGGGACTTTTATTTCTTCATCTAATATTCCAAATACTTCATTTATTTTATTCATAAAATTTTTTATCTTTTTAGTGTCTTTTGTAGATATTTTCTTTTCTGCAATTAATTTATTTATTTCTTTCATGAATTCAAATAAAACAGTAAGCGCTTTTGGAGTTTCAAAGTCTTCATCCATTGATTTTTCAAAGTCATTTTTTGTTTTTTCTATCATAGAATTTATTTTTTTATTGTTTGTAGATCTGCTTTTATAATTTTTTAGTTTTAAAATGAATTCATTTAATTTTTGCAGAGAATTTTTTGCTTGTTCTATTGCTTCTTCTGAAAAGTCTATTGGCTTTCTATAGTGTGTTTGCAAAAACAAGAATCTTAGTATATTTTTATTATATTTTTTTATTACATCTCTTATTGTAAAAAAATTTCCCAATGATTTTGACATTTTTTCTTTTTTTATCTGTAAAAACCCAGTATGCAGCCAGTATTTTACTAATGGTTTTTTTCCTGATATTGATTCCATTTGTACAATTTCAGCTTCATGGTGAGGAAATATTAAGTCTAGACCGCCACCATGAATATCATATTGTGGGCCAAATTCTTTTTCTGTTATTGCTGTGTCCTCAATATGCCAGCCTGGTCTGCCTTTTATTAATTCTTTAGACTGCCAGAATGGATCTCCAGGTTTAGAAAACTTCCATAGGCAGAAATCCCCTTTGTTTTTTTTCTCAGGGTTTTCATCTATTCTTGAAACAGAGTCTTCTGCTTCTTGTGATTTTCTTTTGGCAAGTTTTCCATATTCTTTGAATTTGCTTAAATCAAAGTAGTAACCATCTGATATTTTGTAAGCATAGCCTTTTTTTATTAATCTTTTAACTTGAGAAATTATCTGAGGTATATGATCTGTTGCTCTTGCATATTTATTTACTGAATTCACATCTAGATTTTTCATATCTTCTAAATAAGTTTGTTCATATCTTCTTGAAATTGTTTTCCAATCAGTATTTTCTTCATTTGCTTTTTTTATTATTTTATCATCTATGTCTGTTATGTTTTGCAGGTAGAATGTTTTATATCCTTTATATCTTAAGTATTTTACAATTATGTCAAACTGTATGTATGTTTTTGCATGGCCTAAATGTGAAAAGTCATAGACTGTTGGACCACACACAAATAGATTTATTTTTTTATCGTTTATTGGTTTGAGATTTTCTAGTTTTCTAGTTAGAGTATTGTAAACTTTAAGCATAAAATCTTTTATTTAAGTCTATTTTTATAGTTTTCTTTGAGAGTAAAGTTAATAAAGCTCTCATTTTTGTTCCTATCTGCTAGTAGGAATGAAAACTTTATTATTTACAAAAGAGCTGGAAGATCTTAAAACTGAGGCATTAGTCGTTGGTTTTTACGAGAGCTTTGGGAATTCTGACATTGATAAATATGACGTTATTTCTGATGGCTTGGTGAATGAAGTAATTAAAAGCAAAGAGTTTACAGGTAAGTTTGGCAAGGTATTGATGCTAAGGCTGAAGGGTAAATTAAAAAGATTAGTTTTAGTTGGTTTGGGCAAGAGGGAGGAATTTGGTCTTGATAAAGCTAGAGAGATTTCTGGAAAAGCAGCTGTTTATGTTAGAGACCAGGGGATAGGTGAATTTAGTATTGTTTTATTTGAAGACATTAATCCTTATGATGCAGCTTATTGCGTTGTAGAAGGAGTGAAGCTTTCATTGTATCAGTTTAATGATTTTAAGACCCAGGGCTTGGATGACATAAAAAAAGTTGATCAGTTTACTTTAGTTGCAAATGGAAATAATTTTGTTGAGATTGATAATGCAATAAGAAAGGCTTTAGTTATTACAGATGCTGTTTATTACGTAAGGGATTTGCAGAATAAACCTAGCAATGTTGTAACTCCAAGTTATTTAGCTGAGGAAGCAAAAAGAATTGCAGCTAGATTCAAATTTAAATGCACTGTTTTAGAGACGAAAGACATGAAGAAACTTGGAATGGGCGGAATGCTGGCTGTTAGTAGGGGCAGTGATCATCTTCCTAAATTTATTATTTTTGAGTACAATGGTGGAAAAGAAACTTTTTGTTTTGTAGGTAAAGGAATAACTTTTGATTCTGGTGGTATATCATTAAAGCCTTCTCAAGATATGGATGATATGAAGTTTGACATGAGTGGCGGAGCTGTTATTTTTGGACTTATGATTGCTGTGAGTCAGCTTAAGCTGCCTTACAGGGTTGTAGGTTTGGTTCCTGCAACTGAAAATCTGCCAGGAGGAAATGCTTACAAGCCTGGAGATATAATAAAATTTCATAATGGAAAGACAGCTGAAATAATAAATACTGATGCTGAAGGCAGATTAGTATTGGGAGATGCTTTGGCTTATTCAAAGAGATTTAATCCTAATGCAGTTATAGATTTTGCTACATTAACTGGAGCTTGCGTTGTTTCTTTGGGAAATCTTTATGCCGGCTTATTTTCTAATAGCGATGAATTTTCTAGTAAGTTAGTTAAGGCTGGAGAAAATTCTGGCGAGCTCATCTGGAGAATGCCTTTGCATGATAAATACAAAGAACATGTAAAGAGCAATGTTGCTGATATAAAGAATTCTGGCTCTAGAGATGCTGGTGCTATAACTGCTGCAGTATTTTTAAAGGAGTTTGTTGAGTGCAAGAAGTGGGCACATATAGATATTGCAGGTACAGCTTATACTAAAAATAACAAAGACGTGCTAAGTCCTTATGGCGGTACTGGATTTGGTGTAAGATTAATTATGAAATTATTAGAAGACTGGAAAACTAAATAAGTTATATTTAAGAGATTTTTCTATTTGTTATTTTTTATGAGCAGAAAATTATTAGTAGATGTTGAAAATTTAGATGATTTAAAATTTCTTTATCTTGAATTAGTAGTTCGTCCTAAAGTTGGTGTTGGACCTTTAGCAATGCAATTAGCTGATGGTTTAAGAGATGTTTTTGAACTTTATGAGTTAAATAAAGATAATATCAGGGAATGCGCAAACTATGTTGATGGAGTTAGTACTGAAGATATTTATTTTTGGCCTTTAGTAAGACCTTTAGTTTATTATATAGGTGAACCATTCTCTAGGAGTGTTAGAGGGAGCTTAAATGCAGGCAATGGAAGAGTTTTGGTTCATTTGCTTAAAAATACAGATGTTTCTTTTTCAAGAGAGGATTTAGTAAAAATTTCTGGTTCTTGGAGCATTGGATCTGTTGTCAGCAGTATGGGAATATTAGCAAAACAAGTCAGACATTCTAGATATTATTCTATTGATAGAGTTGAAGGTAGTTACACAATGAAAATAATAAATTGAACTTTAAAGTTAAGTTTTTATATAAGCGAATTATTGAAAATATACTTTTAAAATGATGCCAAACTTAAATCCAAAGCAGCTTGAGCAAGCTATGAAAAAGCTTGGAGTAAAACAAGAAAAAATTGATGCTTATGAAGTTGTTATTAAAACAAGAGAGAAAAACCTTGTTGTGAAAGACCCTGAAGTTTTGAGAGTTAACATGATGGGACAGGAAAGTTTTCAAATTACTGGAAGCATTGAAGAGGAAATGAATATAACTGAGGATGATGTTAATACTGTTGCTAGCCAAGCTGGAGTCAGCAAAGACAAAGCAAGGGAATCTTTGGAAAAGAACAAGGGAGATTTGGCTTCAGCAATAATGGAGTTAAAAAATAATTGAAATGGAAAAGATAAAAAGATTGTTGCAGGAAGCAAACCAAGATTTTAGGACAGCAGAACATTTAATGTATATTAATAACACAATGGCTAGCGATGGGAAATTATTAATTTATATTGCAAAAAAACTGCACTTAACAGTTTCAAATTGTTTAGATGCTCTTCTGAACTATGAGAAGCACAATAGAATGATCAGGATTTTGCCTTCAGATTTTGGGTCAAAGATTGATATTTTTGAAAATGAAGTACTGCCCAGAATGGCGATTGCTCCAGACGTTGTAGATATTATTAAGGAATTAAATTCTATTGCAAATGAGCATGAAAATAGTCCAGTTGAGTTTTCAAGAGGAGACAAGTTTGTTATTTGCAGTGATGGATATCACACAATAAAGGCTTTGGATGTTGAGATGTTGAAGCATTATATTGATGCAGTAAGAAACTTTTTGTATTTAGTTAATGGAGCAATTGGAAATGTATGAAGATAATGCTGAGACTCCTGATGAGGAATTGAAGAGAGCAGATCACTTAGTTTATGTTTCTTTAAAATATACCAGAACTTGTGACATTATGAAAAATGCAATCAAAAGAATGATTGCAGCATTTGAGTTATCTATGTCAGAATATTTAGAATATTTGAGAAAGGGTAAAGAATTAAGTCATGTTTCTGGTACTTCCAAAGAGAGATCAGTGCAAATTAAAAATTTGTTAGGAAATCAATTTAAGAAGTATTTTATATTATATAATTTGCTTAAGAAAATAGACAAAGCAGATTATACTGCTACAGAAGAATTCAGGAAGAATGTTACTTTAAAGACTAAAACCTCTAAAGTCATTGAAGTTAAAGTTGATAATCTGTATAACTATTTAGAACTAACAAAAGAATTTGTTTTATTTATGAAAAGTAAAATGAAGGCAAGGTAGATTTCTGTATTTTTTAACTACTCTTAAGTAAGTAAATTAGTAATATTTATATACGCTAAGGTTTTATTTTTTTAGATGAAAACAAAAGATGTTTTATTTTTTGATAAAGATCATACTTTAGGAGAATTTAGTAAAATTGACAAAGGTCTTTATCCAAGAGTTATAGATTTTCTTAATAATCAATTTGAAAAAGGGATAGGCCTGTACATAGCTACAGATGCTGGCGAAGCTGGCAGAAAACATCTAGAAAAAATTGATTTTCTACTAGATGGTTATTTTGGCAGAGAGAAAATAGGAAGTGAACGTGGAACTCTTTATGTTTTACCAGATGGAAATATTAGAAGACTTTATGATGACTATTGCTCTAGATGTTCTTTATTACCAGAAAAAAAGCAGAGCAGACTAAATGATTTACTTTATAAATTAGCAGATATGAAGGATGATTTTTCATTGTCAATAGATAAAAGAAAGGAGATAGAACGGAGACTAGAAAAATTTTGGAAAAAATGGGGAAGGCTTGTTCATAGTGCTACAAAAGAGCCTTTTGATGATTCTACAATTTATGTAAATCCTAATGCCGAAGCATGTGGTTGTGCAGCATTTTCTAAAGATATTTATCTTGCAAAGAGATTAATAGATCCAGTGAATTATTCAGATTTAAGAAGTGTTATGGTTGGTGACTTTGGAGATGAAGGTGTTTCTTTGTCAGATCCTGAAACTCCTTTGATTGTAATTTCTAATGGTGTAAGAAGTGGAGAATGGCATTATATTTCTTCTATGGTTGATCGGCTTTTTAGTAGCCAAGATGAAAAACCTTGGCAAGTTTATGACAGGATATTTGCAGGCTCTAGTATTGTTGGTAATAATGAAAGAAGTTGCTCTTTAGACGGGCTGAAATTTAGACTTAAAAATAGAATGGAAATTTTATCTGGAAGAGACAGTTTAGCAAGATTAGTTTATTGCGAATGAATTTTTATGATTGGATTTTTTGGCAGAGAAAGATTTATTAATTCTTTTAGATAGGCAAAATAGATATGGCTATATCAAGAGTTATAGGTTGTATTTCTGCTAAAGGTGGCGTTGGTAAAACTACAAGTGCAATTAATTTAGCTGCAGCGTTGCATGTTTTTGGCAAAGACGTTATTCTTGTTGATGCGAATTTAACAACTCCAAATGTTGGGGTTTACTTAGGAGTACCAATTGCTCCTGTTACATTACATGATGTTTTGAGGGGCAAGAAAGACGCTCGTGATGCAGTTTTTCAGCATAGGCATGGTTTCAAGGTTTTGCCTGCAAGCATTTCTGTTAAGGACGCAAAAAAAGTAGATCCAAACAAGTTAGATTTTGTTTTGAAAGATATAGACGGCCATAGTGATTTTATAATACTTGATGGTTCTCCTGGACTAACTAAAGAAGCACTTGCAGTAGTTAAAGCATCTAATGAAGTTATTATTGTTACTAATCCTGAGATGCCTGCAGTTACTGACGCTCTTAAAACTATTAAGATTTGCAGAGAGCTTAAGAAAGAAGTTTTGGGAGTTCTAGTAACTAAGACAAATGCAAAAAATGCTGATATGCCTTTGAAAGACATAGAAAATATATTAGACGTTCCTGTTATGGGTATAATACCTGAGGACAGAGCTGTTAAATTTGCTGTTGCAAACAAGGAACCTGTTGTTCATAATTATCCTAAGAGCCCTGCTGCTGTTCAATACAAAAAGTTAGCTGCAGAATTATTAAATATAAAATACAGTGAAAGGATTGAACCTTTGAATACTGGTAGTTTCTTTGACAGTATATTAAAATGGCTTGGATTTAAAGATTAGGATTTAGATTTGTTTTTATCATTAAGTAGTAAAAATAGTAAGATTTAAATACTTTTTCTGTTAAATTATTAATATGGGTTACTACGAAGAAAATCAAGGTCTTTACGATATGTTTGTAACAGAATTAAATTTAACTATAATGAAATTTAATTTAGACAGTCCAATTAAAGACTCTTTAGTTTCTAAGCTTTTAGAAATTGACAAAGATGATTTAACTTACAAATTTTATAGACTAATTTATTCTGCCCCTGAAAGGGACTATTCATTTGAAGTTACTAATTTTATATTTGACATGGGACTTAATCCAGTTTTATTGGAACGTCATGTTCTTTTTCCACAAGGTTGTGACTTATGGCGAGATATTTATAAGGTACTGTGTGGACAAAAAGAAGTGAAATATAATACAAAACCTGATACGATTTCTTAAGAAATATTATTTAAAAAGAGATAATTATGGATATATAAACTGTAATTAATATTAAAATTTATGTATACTTAATTTTAATCTTATTATACAAAAATTTTGAAATCTTAAGTAGAAATGGAACAATAATTAATAATATAATAATTATTTTGTTAAAATTCCTACTTAAGAAAGCAGATTTTTCTGTCAGAGTGCTTAGTAAAATAATGATAAAAACAATAGAGAATAGAATTACATTAGCAATTATTATGATTATTAGTAGAGAATGGTCTTTCTTTTTTTGAATGTGTTTATTGTTTGTTAATTTTATCAGTTCTGTCTGCTTATTGACAATTTCTTTTATTGCTTCTTTTATTTTAACCATTTCTGTTTTATGTTTTTTGTCAGTAAACTATATAAATTTTGTTTACCATATATATTGTTATGAGAAGAAGACTTTTTTGTGCTGGATTAGCATTGCTGCTTTTTCCAGCTTGTGGAGGAAATTCTGACAATGATAGAGAGCGTCCTACTAGAGATATGAGGGTTGGTTATTCTGACGGTCGTGGAGATGATAGTAGTACTAATGGCGATGGCAGTAATGGAGTTGATGGCAATAATAATGGAAAAGATGGCTTTGCTGGAAATAATCCTCCTGAGGTTTTCTTGCTTGACAGAGATGGCAACCCTACTGATATTTTTAGGGTGCGCGTTGGTATGAATACTGAATTTTCAGCTAAGGCAGATGATCCTGATGGCGATGAATTAAGTTGCAGGTTTGATATTAATTACAAAAATGGTGGAAATTTATTTACTAGAGACTGGAGCAGTTGTGATGGTTTTAATTATAACATGACTTCTTTAGGTAGTTATGATGTTGTTGCTAGAGTTAAAGATTCTAGAGGAATGGAAGGTAGACCTTACAGTGCTTCTTTGGAAGCTATGGCTAATGTTCCTCCTGTTGTTGATTTAGATAGTAGCAAGTGCCCAGAATCTTATATGGGTTCATGTCTTTTTCGACCTCAAATAAATAATACTATTTGTTGGGTTATAGCTTTAGATAGGACTTATGATCTTGATGGCAGTATAAAAAAATTTAGAGTTTATCCTATGCTGAGAGAATTTCCCACTAATTATATAGAGAGTTCTGATCCAGCAGATATGTGTGGGGTTTTTGTTACTAAAGGAATTTATCTTTCTAGGATAGAAGTTATAGATAATGAAAGTGCTGTTGGAAGTATAGATTTCTATAACGAAACTATGTAACTTTTTATTATATTAATATTGTTTTATTGTTACAACAATATTTCCTGGACCTAAACCAGCAGTTACAGTCTTTTCAGATGTAAGATAATTCATACTAGTAAAATCTTTTATTTGTATTGGTATTGGTGGGGCAGCACTTCCAACTTCTGATATTCTTAATTCTGTTGGTGACGTAACATTTGTCTTATAATAAGCAGAATCAAAATTACCTACAATTGTGTCTACAGTATTGCACCCTATTCCTTCTATACATAAGTCTCCTTTTGTTTGTGTACTCTGGCTCATTAAGGCCAGGCTGACTTGTTCTCCTTTTACATTAGTAAATTCTAATTTTAAAACTTTATTATTCAAGGTATTTACAATATGTAAGTTTCCGGTGCTGTCTTTGTAAATATAAAAAACACCAAAGTTTGGATCTTTCTTTTTTGCTTCTTCAAGAAATGCAATTGTGAAATTATCTATTGCTTCTACAGGATTTGTTCCATTGTATAGTGCAAAGTTAATTATCTTTGGATATTCTGTCTGGTAATTTTCACTTAGATCTTTGTAGTCTTCTGGAGTTGGATATGTTTTTATTGTATTATATTCAATTGCTACTGAATAAATTGACATTACAAAGATTATTGCAGCTATAAGAAATATCTGACCTCTTTTATTCATAAATATATTACTCTTATTATTGTTTATAAGTTTTCTCTTTAATTTTTAATAAACCACTAGGTTTAAAAATTATTAAATGTTCTTTTTTATACCCCGCGTAGCTCAACGGTGGAGCTTTCGGCTGTAGATCACGGTCTCTGTTAGATCTTACGCTTTATGCTAGAAATGAAAAACAGGTAGCTGAGCCCGAAGGGTTGCTGGAAGTTTACTCAATTTAAGGTAAATTGGCAAATTCGAATCTGGCCGCGGGGACTTATTATATATTCTAAAAATATACCTTCTATTTGGTGCGTGGACGACATGACATTATCTATATGCGTTTAATTTATAAATTTCTTTTACTAATTTTTTGTATGGGCTGAATCAAATTTCTCAAATGTTAATAGCTTTAGGAATAGTAAACAAAATTGTTAGTAGATATGATCAAAAAAGAAATGTTTATGCTGTTGTTATTGGAAAGAAGGAGTACTTAATTAAATTTAGCAATGTTGTTGGATTTAGATCTAAATTAAAAAGTTTTAAACTATTGAGTTTAATATCTTGATTTATTATTAATATTGAATAAAAAAACTTATAAACAATCATATTGTCTTTTACCTAATAAGCCCTGGTAGTGTAGTGGTTAGCACAGAGCCCTGTCGATGTAAGCTTTTAGGAAAGGCTTGAAAAAACTTTGCTAAACAATAGATAGGCTCTAACTCGAGTTCAAATCTCGGCCAGGGCGCCATATTTTTTTGCAATGATAAATAAAAAATCCAGAATTAATAAATAAGTTATGTAATGATATCCAATTATCCTAATTTATAATATTATTTGAAAAAGCCTTGTGAGAAGATTTATGTAAAAGATAATAAATAGAAAAGAAATAATTTTGACAAAATATTTAAATGAGAGACAACTTAAGAAATTATGAAAAAAGAGGTTTTGTTTGTGTTATTTTTATTAAGTTTATTAGCGGTTTTTACTTCTTTCTCGATGAATTCTGTTTTGGCTATTGAAGGTAAGTGCGTAGGTGGTCCTGGACCACAAGGAAATTTCTTAACAAGAGCGGAGGGTGGATGCTGTTTGAATGATGAGTGTTGTAATTATCCTGCAACACAAGCTTGGTGCAATAGAACTAAAAAAGATCTTGTGCCTTTTAAAGATATAGAAAGCTATGTAGAAAATGATGAAGACTTGTTTAAAGATAAAGGAAAGGTAATTGGTAAAACTGAAAGTTTAGAGGGTAAGGTTGAAGTTAAGCAAGAAGACGGAACATGGAAACAGCTTAAAGTAGGAGATGAAGTAAAATTCTTAGACCATATTAGGGTTGGAAAAATAGGTAACGTTAAGATAAAGTTGATTGATGATACTTCATTCACAATCTCAGAAAATTCTTATTCAGTTATAGATGAATTTTTTTACGACCCAAATCAGTCTTTTTTAGAAAGAACTTATAAAAAATATTTCATAGGTACTTTTGAATGGATACATGAAAAATTAAATGAAATAAATAAAGAATTAAATAAACGGTTCCAGCAGAGAAATGTTGAATCAGCAGCAGCTGTTCGCGGCTAATAAAAATTATATTGTTAATTTTTAATTATTTAAAGAAACACACTACAAATATACTAAAATATATTCAGGTGCTCCAGAAATGAAAAAACTAGAAAATATTCTTACTTGCCATAAAAATCAACCATGATGAATTTAATTACTAATAAGGCTTTGGTGCATTCCTAATTCTTTATTTATTTTTGTGTGGAAAATGGTAAGTCTTAGATAAGCAAAGTTAACAAAAGATTATCTGAGAAAAGAGGGTTGCACCAGAGCTTCTAATAAAAAGTTTTATATATAAGTTATTATATAGTAGTTATAGGTACTATATAATGGCAGAAGTTACAACAATACAATTGGATAAATCAATATTAGAGAATTTAAAAAAGTCTAAAGAATACCCAAGGCAAAGCTATAATGAATTAATAGTGCATATGCTAGAAATTTTTAAAAATATAAAATCTAAAAATCAATATGATGAATTTTTACATAAAATACAGCAACAGAAAATGAGAGAGCTTTGGGACAATGAGAAAGATGAGGTTTGGAATAATGTTTAAGTCAGGTGACTTAGTAATAGCAAGAGTTCAATATACAGATACTTATGAAGTAAAAACAAGGCCTGCTATAGTTTTGTTTGAGGAATATGACAATGTCGTTATTGCAGGAGTGACAAGCAATTTGAATATGAAAGGAATACCTTTAACTAAAAAGGAAGGAGCAGTGGAAGATAGTATAATAAAATTAAATTATATATTTACAGTATCTAATGCTATGATATCAAAAAAACTATTTCATTTGAGTTTAGAAAAGAAGAGATTAATTTATGAAGAGTTAAATAAAAAATTAGGTGGTTTGAAAAATTAATATAATATTTCTTGCTACTAACTGGCAATCGCAATGAGCTTAAATAAAATTTAGTACATTTTTATTTAGAAATAATGTCAAACTTTTTCTTCTAGATTTCCTTTTGATTTTAATTTTCTTTCTTCAGTCCAGACTTGTTTTATTCTATCCTGAGAATATCCTAGCATTCTTGCTGCTCTGCTTAAATTTCCATCATACATATTGTAAGCCCTAATAATTGTTCTTCTTGTTATTTCATCTATAGGTCTTCCGTTAAATCTTTTTCCTCCTGGTTTATTTATTTTATAGATAGCTTTTACCCAGTAGTTTCTTATTGTTGAGACGCTTACAAAAATATTATCTTCTGTTAATAATTCTCTTGCTTTTGTTATACTTCCTTCTGCTCTGCTATATATTTCTAGAACTCTTGTTTTTTCATAGTCTGAAATTGTCACTAATTTTATCTTTGTTTTAAATTATTAAGTCTTTTTGTAAGATAAAATATACTTTAATTACGTTGAATTAGAGAATAGAATTTTTTTGCAATATTATTTTTCTTTGTATTTTTAGAGTCATGAAAAATTTTATATACAAGTAAAAATCGCAACTTTTATATATAGGACAGGTTTGTCAGAAACATGATGCTTTCTAAGACCCAGCCAGAAATATCTACATTGGCTTAAAAACGTCTTAGATAGTGGTATATTAACTAATAGAAAAAGAGGGCCGGTAGCTCAGCTTGGTAGAGCACCTGAAACAAGCTTTAATGAGAAGCTTGAACAAAAACGAAAGTTTGAATTGGTGAACCTTTTAAATCAGGCTGATGAAAGCAGGTGGTCGTGGGTTCAAAACAGATTAAGCTGGTGTTTATCTGTGTATTTCCCATCCGGCCCGCATAGTCAAGATTTATCATAGAATTGAGGACATAAAGAAAAAATGACAGAAGCAAGCCAAGAAATTAGACATTTTTTAGTTCCAGAACATATAAGGCTTACAGATGAGGAAAAAAAAGAAGTTCTTGAAAAATATAATATTTCTATTAAGCAATTGCCAATGATTAATATTAGTGATACTGCTTTAAAAAATATGAGCGTTAAAGTAAATGATTTAGTTATGATAAAAAGAAGCAGTCCAACTGCTAAGGAAACAAATTATTACAGGGTGGTTGTTGATGGTTAACGGTTATCAAACTTTAATGCAGGCTTACTTTAAGGATTATCCTTTTGTAGAGTCTAATATACAAAGCTTTAATGATTTTGTAGAGAAAAGTCTGCAATTATTAGTTGATGAAGTTGGAGATATAGTTCCTACAATTGTTCCTCAGGAAGTTGAAAGTTTTGTAATCAAGCTTAAGAAAATCTGGATAGACAAGCCAAGCATTATAGAAGCAGATGGCAGCAAAAGGGATGTTTATCCCTGCGAAGCCAGATTAAGGGCTTTGACTTATTCTTCTCCTATATACTTGGAAGTTAGCGCTTATATTGATGACGTGCAAAGAGAAAGTTTTGTTACTATGATAGGAAAGCTTCCAATTATGCTGAAGTCAAAGTATTGTCATTTGCATGGCTTAAAAAGAGAAGAGCTTATTTTTAGAGGAGAAGATCCGGATGAAGCAGGAGGCTATTTTATAATTAATGGAAATGAAAGAGTATTAATTACTGTAGAAGATCTAGCTTCTAATAAATTCTTTATAGAGAAGAAAGATATTGGGCCTAGTGAATATGTTGCCAAGGTTTTTTCTGAAATGGGAAGCTATAGAATACCTCATACAATAGAACAAATGAAAGATGGAATATTTTACTTGACATTTACAAGATTTAGGAGAGTACCTTTGGTTCCTGTACTGAAAGCATTGGGCTTGATTAAAGATCAAGAAATAGTAAAGATGATATGCGGAGACAAAGCTTATGATTCTGTATTTATAAATTTATATGACGCTGCAGAGCTTAAGAGCGAAGGAGATGCATTAGAATATTTGGCTAAGAGAATTGGAGTTACTCAGCCTAGAGAAGTTAAATTAGAGAAAGGTGGTGAGCAGCTTGATAAATATCTATTGCCGCATTTAGGAACTGATTCTAAGTACAGACTGAATAAAGCTTACAACTTGTGTAAAATGGTAAGGAGATTTTTACAAGTTAGCGAAGAAGGCTTGCCTTTGCCAGACAAAGATCATTATACAAATAAAAGATTAAAATTATCTGGAGATTTATTGGAAGATTTAATAAGAACAAATTTAAGAAGCTTAGTGCAGGACGTTCTTTATAATTTTCAAAGATTAGTCAAGAGAGGTAAATTCCAGAGCATTAAGATAATTATTAGAGATGAATTACTTAGTTCTAATATTAAGAGCGCACTGGCAACTGGAGGCTGGACTGGAGGAAGAAAAGGTATTAGCCAGAATATGGACAGGACAAATCATCTAGCTACTTATTCTCATTTGCAGAGAGTTGTATCTTTGCTTACAAGCACACAAGAGAACTTTGAAGCCAGGGCTTTGCATCCAACTCATTTTGGAAGGCTATGTCCAATAGAAACTCCTGAAGGAACTTCAATTGGTTTGAGAAAGAACATGGCTTTATTATGTAATGTTTCAAGAGGAGATATTCAAGAGGATAAAGTGAAGAAAGCATTGGAAAATTTAGGGCTGAAGGTGATGGGTTAAATGAAAGGATCTGAAACGACATTGGGAGGAGAGTTACCTGATTATAGGGGTAGGTCTTGAAAATGGTAGATGTATTTATGAATGAGAGATTTATTGGAACTGTAGAAAATGCAAAGGAATTTATTAAGCAGATAAGATCTGAGAGAAGAAAGGGAGTTTTGCCTTTAGAGTTGAATTTTTATCATGATCAAGATTATGACGAAGTTTATTTAGATACGACAACTGGAAGAGCAAGAAGGCCATTGATAGTTGTTGAAAATGGAAAATCAAAATTAACTGAGAAGCATATTGAGGATGTGAAAAGTGGTGCAGTTACTTGGGATAAGCTTGTAAAAGAAGGAATTATAGAATACGTTGATGCTGCAGAGGAAGAAAATTGTTACGTTGCCTTGAGTGAGGAAGACTTAACTAAAGAACATACGCATTTAGAGATTTCTCCTGTTGTAATCCTTGGTTTGTGTACTTCGTTGATTCCTTATTCTAATTTTGGCGGTAGTTCAAGATTAATAAGAGGAAGTAAGATTCAAAAGCAGGCATTAGGTTTGTATGCAAGCAATTTTTTATTAAGAATGGATACCGATGTCAATGTTTTACATTATCCTCAGAAACCTATAACAAAAACATTTATGCATGACATTTGGGGGTGGGAGAAACATCCTTCTGGACAGAATATTGTTATTGCATTGATGAGTTTTGAGGGGTACAATATGGAAGACTCAATTATTATAAGCAAAGCTAGCGTTGACAGGGGATTTGCAAGGTCAACTTATTTTAAGCCTTTTTCTGCAGAAGAACTTAGATATCAAGGCGGATTAGTTGACGAGATTTGTATACCTGATAAGGAAGTTAAAGGATATAAGTCAGAAAAGGACTACAGGCTTTTGGAAGAAGATGGCATTGTGTTTACAGGAGCAAAAGTAAAAGATGAAGATGTTATAATTGGCAAAGTTAGTCCGCCAAGATTTTTAGGAGAATTTGAGGAATTTAATATTGCTACAAATGTTAAAAGAGAAAGTTCAGTTGCCCTGACACATGGAGAGAATGGCATAGTTGATATGACTTTGATTACTGAAAATGAGGACGGAAACAGGTTAGTGCAGATGAGATTGAGGCAGCAGAGGATTCCTGAAGTTGGTGATAAGTTTGCGAGTAGACATGGACAGAAGGGAGTAATAAGTTATCTTGTTCCTATTGAAGACATGCCTTTTACAGCAAGCGGAATAGTGCCTGATATTATATTTAGTCCTCATGGTATTCCATCAAGAATGACAGTTTCACATTTAATAGAAATAGTTGCAGGGAAAGTTGGTGCTTTATCAGGACAGTATATAGATGGAACTACTTTTAATGCAATGCCAGAAAAGGAATTAAGAAAAATGCTTAGAGAATTAGGATTTAGAGAGAGTGGCGTAGAAGCAATGTATAATGGCATTGATGGTAGAGAGTTTAAGGCCAGGATTTATGTTGGAAATATGTACTACTTGAAGCTTAAGCACATGGTTGCGAATAAACTGCATGCAAGAGCAACCGGTAAAATACAATTGTTGACAAGACAGCCAATTGAGGGAAGGTCTCAAGGTGGTGGTTTGAGATTGGGAGAAATGGAAAAGGATTGCTTTGTTGCACATGGGGCTTCACTATTATTAAAAGAAAGATTTGATTCAGACAAGACTTTGGTTTTTGTCTGCGAAGAGTGTGGAATGCTTGGAGTTTATGATAGTTTCAAGAACAAGGAATATTGCACTAAGTGCGGAGCAAATGTTGGAGTAAGCGTTGTAGAAATGAGTTATGCATTCAAACTGTTATTGGATGAGTTGAAATCACTTTGTGTTTATCCTAAATTGGTTTTAGGAAGGAAGTATTAATATGGATGAATATTCATTAGAAAGAATGGATGGCGGAGGCAAATTGAGTTTACCTAACGGCGGATTTTATAACTTAAGAGTAGCAGAACATAATAGTTTTTTATTACTGCTAGACATTTCTCATTATCAAGGATCTGTTTTTGGTTTGAATATTTACCCTCATCATGACGGTATTGTTTGTGGCACTAATAAACCAGATGGACTTGAAATTTGTGGATCTTATTTAGTTAATAAAATCATTGTAGGAGCTGATAGATTGGGAGGTCTAGATAATGCAGAACTTGATAGATTTCATAGTTATATTATAAGAAAGAATAGAGACATGTCTTTTGATTTAGGAAGATTAGTTGAACTAAGAGACACTGAGAAATGGTTAATGAGAAGAGACGACTTTCCAAGTTTTAAAACTTTTTTAAGCGGAGTTATTAGGAGGGCAAAGAGCTGAGATGGTAGAGAACTATGTTTACAAGAAAGTAGATTCAGTAGTGTTTGGAATGATGAGTCCTGAGTTAGTCAAGAAGATGGCTTGTGCTAAAGTTGTAACTCCTGAACTTTATGATAAAGAAGGTTATCCTGTAGATGGTGGGCTTATGGATATTAGATTAGGAGTTATAGATCCTGGTCTGAGATGCAAAACTTGTGGTGGAAATTTAAGAGACTGTATGGGTCATTTTGGGTATTTAGAATTAGCTAGGCCTATTATTCATTTAAAATATGCTGATGTAATATTAAATTTTTTGAGGTGCAGTTGCAGAGAGTGCGGAAAATTACTTACAGATAAGAAGGTTAAAATTGCTGTTGAGGAAGATGAAGGAGCAGAGCATCATGCTGAGGAAGAGGCTGGCGAGGATGAAGTAAGCACAAAGAAACAAGTTAAGAGCATAACAAGCAGTTTAAGAAATGTAAAGAAATGTCCTCATTGCGGCGCAAAACAATTCCAAGTAAAACTTGAGAGACCTACTACGTTTTTAGAGGATGATAAAAGATTAAATCCAATTGATATAAGAACAAGACTAGAAAGAATAAGTGATTCTGATATTGCTTTTTTAGGATTAGATCCTTCTTTTGCAAGGCCTGAATGGATGGTTCTAATTATTTTGCCAGTGCCTCCAGTTACTATAAGACCGAGCATTACTTTAGAGACAGGAGAAAGAAGTGAAGATGACTTAACTCATAAATTAGGTGATATAGTAAGAATTAATCAGAGATTATTTGAAAACATTAATGCTGGAGCGCCTGAAATAATTATTGAAGACCTTTGGGATCTTTTGCAGTATCATATTACAACTTATTTTGACAATGAAGTTAGCCAAGTTCCTCCTGCTAGGCATAGAAGCGGGCAGGCACTAAGAACTTTGACTGAGAGAATTAAAAGCAAAGAAGGAAGATTTAGGCACAACCTTGCTGGAAAAAGGGTTAACTATGCAGCTAGAACTGTTATTAGCCCTGATTCTAAAATGGAACTGAATGAAGTTGGAGTTCCTATAGAAGTTGCTATGGAATTAACAGTTCCTGAGAGAGTTGTAGAATGGAACTTAAAGAGACTAAAGAAGTTTGTTGAAAATGGCCCTAAGAAATATGTAGGAAGCAATTATGTTGTAAGACCTGATGGCAAGAAGAAAAAAATTACTGATGAAACACAAGAGCAATTATTAGAAGAGCTGCAGCCAGGCTATATTGTTGAGAGACATTTAATGGATGGCGATATTGTAATATTTAATAGGCAACCTACACTGCACAGAATGAGTATTATGGCACACAGAGTTAGAGTTCTGCCTGGCAAGAGTTTTAGATTAAATCCAGCTATATGCAATCCGTACAATGCAGACTTTGATGGCGATGAGATGAACTTACACGTCCCACAGACTGAGGAAGCAAGAGCTGAAGCTGAAATTCTTATGGAAGTACAGACACAAATTATAACACCAAAAAGCGGCTTGAATGTTATAGGATGCAGTGATGATGCTATTACAGGAAATTATTTGTTAACTAAAAACATTAAGATGAGTAAAGAAGATGCAGTTCAGATGCTTCATAGTGTTGGCGTATTAAATATTGAAAGATTTGATAAATTTAAAAAAACAGTTGATGGCAAAGAAATATTTAGTGCCATACTTCCTGATGGTTTTGATTTCAGTGGATATTCTAAGTCTAAGGAACCTATTGTTATAAAAAATGGTTATTTAATAGAAGGAGTAATAGATAAATCAACTATAGGACAGGATAAAGGCGATTTAATAAGAGCGCTGTATGCAAAGTATGGATCTAGTGTTGGTTTAGATTTATTAGGAAAAATATTTAGATTAGGAATTGCTGTTTTGCTTAAACATGGTTTTACTACTTCTATAGCAGATACAGATCTGCCACAGGAAGTTTCTGATAAATGCAAGGAAACAATTTATAATTCGGAAAGAAGAGTAGCACAACTCATTGAGCAATATAGCAGCGGTGAATTAGAGGCTTTGCCTGGCCTGACATTAGAAGCTACTCTAGAAGCAAAAATTATGGAAGTTTTAAACAGATGCAGACAGCGTGTTGGTGAGATAATTGCTGAGAGTAATTTAGAAGAGAACTCTACATTGGTGATGGCTTTATCAGGGGCTAAAGGCAGCTACCTGAACTTATCTATGATTGCTGCTTGCGTGGGCCAGCAGGCTTTGAGAGGTAAGAGAATTGAACTTGGTTATAGGGGAAGAACTTTAAGTATATTTACAAAAGGAGAACTGAGTCCTAGAGCTAAGGGATTTATTAAGAGAGGATATAAAGAGGGGCTAACTCCTGAAGAGTATTTCATGCATGCAATGACTGGAAGAGACAGCTTAATGGATACTGCTTTAAGAACACCAAAATCAGGTTATTTGTATAGAAGATTAGCAAGTGCTTTACAAGATATAAGAGTTGAGTATGATAATACTGTGAGAGATGCAAACCAGAATATTGTGCAGTTTATTTATGGAGAAGATGGCCTGGATGTTTCGAAGACAGAGGGTGGAAAAATAAATGTTGCTAGGATTATTAGAGAGGTACTGGGAGAATAAAATGTTACCGCAACACTTAATTGCTAAAGTTGAGGATTATTCAAAGAAGTATAAAATTAGTGATAAGGACCAGAAGGAGATTTTAAAGAGAGTTGAGGAAATTTATAACAAAGCTAAAATTTCTCCTGGTGAATCTATTGGAGTAATTACTGCTGAGAGTTTTGGTGAACCTAGTACCCAAATGACGTTGAATACATTTCACTTTGCAGGTGTGGCAGAGATGAACGTTACTGTTGGCCTGCCAAGACTGATAGAAATATTTGACGCAAGAAAGAGGCCAAGCACCCCAAGAATGGAAATTCCGATAAAATCTAAATATTCCAGGACTGTTGAAGCAGTAAGAGAAGTTGCTATGAAGATTAAGGAAACTAAATTGGGAGACATAGCACAGGAAATTTCTATTAATATAGCCAAAGCTACAATTGAAATTGTTTTAGATAAGAAGAAGATGAGGGATTTGGACATTAAACCAAAATTAGTTCTAGACAAAATAGCAGAGGGATTAAAGAGTGTTGATGTTAAGGATAATGATAGTTCTGTAATACTTAAATCTAAAGAAAAAGAAATATCTTTGTCTGAAGTTTATAAATTGAAAGAGAAAGCAAAGTCAATCCACATAAGAGGTTTACAGGGAGTTACTCATGTTTTACCTGTCAAGGGAGATGATGGTAATTATATTATACATTGTGCTGGAAGCAATTTAAAAGACGCTTTGCTTTTAGAGGAAGCTGAAAAAGAGAGAATAATGACTAACGATATTTTTGAAATTTCTGATGTTTTAGGCGTAGAAGCTGCTAGAGCTGCCATAATCAATGAAGCTAATAAAGTTATAAAAGATCAAGGCATTGATATAGATATCAGGCACGTAATGTTTTTAGCTGATGTCATGACAAGAAGCGGTACTGTAAAGGGTGTAACTAGAACAGGAATTGTTGGAGAAAAAGAGAGCGTATTAGCTAGAGCTAGTTTTGAAACTCCAATTAAACATATAGTTAATGCTAGTTTAGTAGGCGAGAAAGATAATTTGAATAGTGTTGTTGAAAATGTTATAATAAATCAACCAGTTCCTCTTGGCACTGGATTGCCTGGCTTAATTGCCAAAATGAAGAAGGACTAAACATGAAAGCTGATTTACTAGATGATCTGAAAAAGAAAAAACCATTTTTAGGACTGGATATCGCGCTTAAGAAAATTAGAAATGGAAAGATAAGCAAGGCTTATGTTTCTTCTAATAGTGGCGCTAAGAATCAGCTAGTTAGGCTATGCAAAACAATAGGTGTTGAGGTTATTTTATTACAGGAATCTAGCAAAGATCTGGGAATTATTTGCAAAAAACCGTTTTCTGTTTCAGTAATAAGTTTTGAGTAAATATGAAATTAACTTTAGATTCTATAAATAATATTAACTTATTTGAGAACTTAACTAGAGCTAAGGTTAAAGACTGTTTTCAGGAAGATGGCGTTCTTGTTTTTTTAGTTGAAGAGGGCAATGTTAAGAAAGCTTTAGGAAAAGACAGTTCAAATATTGATAGAATCAGCAAAATACTAAAAAAAGATATTAAAATTATTGCTTTTTCTAATGATATTTGCAAATTTGTTAGTAATTTAATATATCCAAATAAGGCTGACGAGATAAAATTAGAAGGCAAAACTGTTTTTATAGTTGCCAGTGATGTTGGTGTCAAGGGAAGAATATTTGGCAGGTCAAGAGAAAATCTAAAGAGAATAAATTCCTTAGTTAGAAATTATTTCGACGTGGAAGAAGTTAAAGTTGTATAATAAAAAGAAAAATAATTTATATTTTTCTTAAACAGTATCTTGCATTTGCGCTTTTACAATTACCCATACTATTTACTTCTAAGTTTCCAATTTTTTTATTGCTTGTATTTCTTGGACTTAAGTAAAATGGTGCGTCAACGCCTATTATTTTTCCTGTATATTTTTCAGCTGTCATTAGTTGTGTTACTCTTGCCATGCTTAAGTACTCTCCAACGCCTAGACCCCAAACAGCAACTGTTCCTTCTTTTCCTATTTCATGAGCACTAATAATTAATATTTGATGTCCTTGTGCTGGATACAATCCTATTGTACCTGGTTCAGCTTTAGCCACTGCTTCATCTTTTTTGCTGTAAGTTCTATAAGCGCCAGTTTCTGTAACTAATCCACTCCATGAGTTCATTACATCATTTGCATATGATAAAGAACTTCCACAAAGTTCTTCTGCTACAGTTACTGGGTCTCTGGAAAAGAAATCTGGTGCATAGAGATGTGTTCTTCCTGCATTTACTAGTGCTTCTGGAAGTTGGCCTAATGTTTTCTCATCGCCTTCCCTCATATTTTTTAATAATCTTTCTAAATTGTTATCTAGTTCAATACCCATTCCTAATAGTCTTCTTCTTGTTAAATTTGCAAATGCTTCTAATAATTGGTTTTTTCCCATTGCCATTTTATTCTCCTTGCCTGATAATTGTTACAGGCATTCTATGATTAATGTTGAAATCTTTGAACTTTCCCATAATCTCAAACTTTCTTCTTACCCTATTCAGAACCTCTTTTTCTTCGTCTGATGTTACTGCAATGTTGTTGTCAATATCTCTTAAAACATCATCATGACTTACATCAGGTTTTCTATAAAGATTTAAATATCTTTCTGTTAATGTTTTTTCTATTCTTGCTTTTAATACATCTTTAATATTGAATGCTTGATAAGATAATATTTTTCTTTTTCTATTTGCAGCTACTGCACTCCAGTCTATACTTACGTTATTTCCATTTACTCTTACTCTTCTTGGCCCAGGTATGTAGACTTTGCTAGTGCGTTCTGGCTTTACTATAAATAAATTATTACCATTTGCATATTTTAGATACAGTGCTAATAAATTCTCATCTGGTTCTGTTTCTTTATACGTTAATGCAGAACAGTGCAATAATTTTGCTCTTTCTGAAAGTTCTGAGTTTGCTATACTAAATATTCCATCTTCTAAGTCTTCTTCACCATATCTATATACCAATCTTGTTGTTAAATTTAGGTAAGTTCCTTGTGGTTTTGCTGTTGGTATGATTTTTTCCTTTGTTATGTCATATCTGAGTAAAAAATTAAATAAGTCTATTTTCTCATCTAACTTTCTTTTTTCTTTTAGCTCTGCATAAATTTCTAGCACTTCTTCGATTAATCTTTTGTCTGAGACAACAGCAACTGCATCTTCTATTTTTGAGTAACTTGCATTTTCTAATGCTTCTGTGTAAACTTTTTCAATTAAATCTCTGTTTGCCATCGACAGCATTGAAAAGTGACCTACTGTTGACGTTGCTTTTGGAATGAGTGATTCTGGTTTTTTAGCTTCTTCTTTGCTTATTCTAAATGTTTCTGGAATAAATTCTCTATATGAATTTGCAACACTGTACTCTCCTAATTTATCACAGTTCCAGAAAAATGCGAACGACCATAAGTTATATGTTCTGTCATACTTAGCAGTACCATAAGTTGCTAACATTATGTCAGCAAGTTCTGCAGCTTGTTGGTTGTATTTTTCTCTTTCCATTTTATTCTTCTGCCAGTTTTCTTAGCACTGCTGCCAGTCTTGATAATTCCTCTTCTGGTGTTTCTCTTATTGTTTCTCCGAGTGCTAATATCTCTGGATGTATTGGTTCTCCTTGCGTTGGTTTTATTTTTGTAGGCTCTATATCTGTATCTATATTTAAGAATCCTGAACATTCATATCTTCTGAATTTTGCTTCTTTTTTTATTATTTCTGCTTCATTTTGGGTTCCATCTACTATTTTGTATTCTTCTAACATTCTAAAGTAATGCCCTTCTTCATATCTTGACTTCTTGTCATCTATTTTTTTTGCTACAATTACATATGCTTCAAACCCATTTCTCTTTTCTTCGCCTGTATCTATGTCAATAGACTTCATTGATTTGTAAGTTCCAGTTAATTGCCTGTCTATTTCAAAGCCAATTTCAGTCATATCTTTAATGAACTGTTCCCTGCAACTTATATCTATCTTTGATGTTGGTTCTATAATTAACATATAACTACCATTTTTCATTACTCTTTTATTTTCAGTGAAGTATTGTTTTCTTTCTTCTTCTGTTGCAAAATCCAAGGCCAAAGAACATACAATTAGATCCTTAGACTTTTCTTCCAAGCTTTCTGTTTTTTCATATTTCTTTTTCGGATCAAACACTTTGTTCTCTTGTGAATGAGGGACTAGATTTCTTAGGTCTGTGTAAGAACCCAAATAATATTTGTTTTCTTTATTTCCTTTTTCTTCACATGCATCTATTCCATAATCTAATTGAAATCTATTTACATCTATGCATATAGTTTTTCTTTCTAAAATTCTTGATACTGTTGCTGGGCCAGAACCTTCATCCAGTATGTCTTCAAGTTTTCTTCCTATTTTATTTTCTAGTCCTAGAATAATATCCCTTGCCAGTCTTGCACAATTGGATGAGAAACTGTATTCCCATGCGTAGTTATAATTTTTTGCTAGGAACATTGCATTGTCATGCGCACTCATTTCCTCTACAAATCTTTCTACACCTCTGCCCCTGAGATTATTAAACATTAATGCAACTATGCTTCTTGAGTTTAAATTCAACAAACTACCAATTTCTGCTGATTTCTCTGGTTTTGTATCATCTATGAAAGCATTTATTTCCTCTGGTGTTGCATCTTCTCCCTTGAACACTAGGTTTATTAAATATGCCTTCCAGTCTCTGAATTTATACTTTGAATCTTCAAACGTGTTTACTGCTCTTGGTTGATGTACTTCAACTTCATTATGTTTTCCAGATCTTACAATTCTGGCTAATAATTGTTCAAATCTTGCCGGTACTGTTGTAGCTTCATATTCTATTAGCATATCTGCTTCCTGAACATCTGCTCCTTCTCTTAGTGTTCCATAGCTTACTGATAATACTGTTTTTGCTGGGTTAGTTTGAAATTCTAATAAAGCTAGATCCCTTTGTGATGGATCCCATATTTCATAGTTTCTAATTTCTAATCTTTGTCTTGCTGCGAGAGATAGATCAGATCTGAATTTTTGTCCTTCTTCATAAAGCCCTTCTGATCTTAATGTTTCAATTTCTTCATTTTTTAATTGTATTTCTACTGGCTGTGCTGATACTGTCTGATCTATTCTTACACACCCATATTCAGCTAGTTTTTCCTCTAGAAAACTTGTCAGATTAGTTGAATATTCACATGCAACAATAACTTTTTTATTGTCTTTTTTTGCTTTTTTTATTATTTCTACTGTTGTTTGTAACTTGCTTGGAATGGTATTTTCTGCATATTCTCTTAATTTTGGATTTATTTCAAAGAATCTTTCTATTTTATTTTTTAATGAGTCTTGTCTTTCACTATCTGTAAAGTTATCAGGAAGCAGCTTTTTTGGATTTGTAAGTAGATAATTTAATAGTAAGTATCTCTCTCTACCTTCAAATAATGTTGAGTTTATTATTTCTATATACAAGTCTGTTTCTTTTTCTGTTAATTCATAATTAACATTTATGAGAATTGGTTCTTTTACATCTGGATCTACATCTTTTAGTTCCCTGATTGGATTTGAATGTATGTCCAGTACTGCCCTTACTATTTTTGGATTGTCCCTAAATACTGCAGTGAAATCTTTAGGGTTATCTATAATACCCATTAGATAAAATTCATAGGCTATATTTGAAACATAGTTTCTAATTCCTGTTCCGCTTACCAATGTTCCCCATTTTGAATATCTGAATAATTCTCCAAGGGCTATTGCAGTTGCTGAATCAGGATCTATTACATTGTGTATTTCATCATATATGACATAGTAAGGCTTACCATCTGCTCTGAATGCCTGCTGTCTTAACGCTGTTGCAATGCTTGCAGCTTCTGCATTTTTTTCTTCGATTACTATTCTTTTCAGCAAAGCATCTAGACTTCTTTCTTTTCTTGTATATTCTTTAAAATGATCTTCTATCATTGAATTTCTGAGAATTTCCAATGCCCTTTCTTTTGTGTAAACAGTTGTTAGAAGTTCTATGTATTTCTCTTCCATTTCTGCTGCAGTTTCTGGATCACTTATATCTATGCCTGTTCTTCTATGGCTCAGTTCATAACCTAGCAACACAAGATCTACGTCTTCTCTTGCTGCTTTTTTTATAGAATATCTTCTATTTCTTCTTGTAACTACACTGATATTTGGATCTTTTAATAACCTTTCTGCTTCTCTGATCCATGTTGGAATTATATACGTTGGACAGCATATCAATGTTTTAACTTTGCCATTTTCTCCAAGTTCTTTCATAAAAACTTCATTAATTATGGGTATTGCAGACAGAACCCCAATAGTTTTTCTTGTTCCTGGCTTGCTAAACTCAAATCTTTTTTTGCCTTCCATTCCAGATAATGCTATTTCTGTTGCTGCTAGTTGTTGTTCTGGAGATGGAATGTCTACAGTTGATGCATCAAAATAAGTATCTCTTCCTAAATTATTAAATATATTTTCTATCCCGCCAAATTCTTCTGCTTCTTGTATTATTTGTGATCCATATGGGAATTGTTCTAGAAAATGTTTGTTTGGAATGAATCTTAATCTATTCAAAACTCTGCTTATTCCTTGCTCTAGTTCTATAAGTTTCTGAGGTTCTATTTGCATTTTTATTATGTTGCATCTTTATTCTCACCAGTTCTTTTTTCTATTTCATCAACAAAGTACTGCCTGTTTATTCCAATGTATGATCTTAATAGTCTAACTAAATATGTACCACATTCAGTTAATGGTCTTTCTTCATATCTTATTGATGTAAATCTGCCTTTATCTTTATCTAGTAATGAATCATATAATGTTCTGCCAAAAGTACTGCATTCTCCTTGCGTGTTTAATTCAGTCTTTTTTTCATCAAATACGCCTTTCTCTAATTGTTTTACAAATGCTTTTTTGAGAAGCCTATCGTACAAGTCATATCTTTCTATTAAATTTCCTATGCCATCTGTGTATTCATTCATTGCACCTCCAATAGTTCTTGGTTCTGATCCTTTATCTGTTTCTTTTTCCATTACACCTTCCATCCATAATCCCGCAACCAAAAATCTGAAAAATATTTTATCATAAGAATGATCAGGATCTATAACTAATCTGCCAAGATCAGATACTGCTTCAAATATCTTATCTCTAGATGACCTTTCGTCTTCTGTTGTTCTTAACTTAGGCAAAATGTTCTTTTGTATATATTCATCATTTTTTATATAATCAGCAGCTTTCGCATAAGCAACCCATTTAGCTGTGCTTGAAATATATCTCTTAAAATCTTCCTTACTCATTTCTATTCCAGTTCTTTTTACTGAATATAGTACGTCCAATGCTAATTGCCTAAAACATATAACAAAGTGTTCTCCTTTATCATCCAATCTTTTGGATATTTTTTTATCAATGAATCTTTTATACAATGGAAGAACTGATTCTGATTTTTCACATAATTCTCTTAGTTTTTTCTTTTCGCGATCTTCTCTTATTATATATTCAAGCAGAACTTCTCCAGCTGTTTTCCTTATATCTTCCTTTTCTATTATTTCAGTTATAACTCTTTTAGTTTTACGGCTTATTTCTCCTCTGTGTTTTGCAACGTATGACGTTATTGATTCTACTTCTATTGTTAAACCTAAATTTGTTGCTGTTTCTAAAAATGCTGGGTCATTTATTATTTCTTCTAGGTCGTCTCTATTTGTGAATGTACGTGTTTTTTTAATTTTCTCAGGATTAGCTAAAGCAAAGAATGCCAGTGCGTCTGCATTTTCAATTAAGTAAGTATCTAGTGCTTGGTCTCTAACATATCCTGGTTTGTCTTTTGTTGGTTTAAAGGTTGGCTTTCCTTTTTTACCTGTCTTTTTCTTTTTAGCTGAGTCTATACGGTTTGATGTGTCAAGCATTGTTGAATAAGCTAATATGTCTGTAATTTCATCTAAACCTTGTTGCGGGTCTGATAGGTCTAAATTTCCATCTTGGCCTTTTGTGAGTATGACCTTTCCACCTTTCATAATTGTTACATAGTAAATATTACTTCCAGGTATTCTCATCATTACAATTTTGGTATCTGATCCTGAATTTCCAGTTGGTTCTTCTGAAGTTGTTGTTCTTGCAAGTGGATCTAATCTATGCAATAATTCTTCTAGTTCTCTTCTATCTTGTGGCCTTTTTGTATCTATATTACCATCTACTGCTAATCTAACTAATTCATGATAACTAAGTCTTTCCTGTCTTGCAAAATCTTTTAGTGTTATTTTACCGTCTGTCATTGTGGTCTTAAATCTCCGAAATATTTTAATTCTATTTTTGCTCCAACTTTAGCTAGGTCAGACGATTCAAGTTTTTTCCTTGTTGTATCTATTAATTTTGATAATCTCTCTGGTGTTGTTTGCCTATACACTAATTCTATATAATAACAATTACGTAATTCTCCTGTTTTTATTTCTGCATTTCTTCCCTTTAGTGTTGAGGCCAATGCTAGTGAAAAATCTAATGCTGCATTACTCCTGAAGTTTTGATTGTTTGTTGGTATTACAAATCTTAATCTATATCCATCTTTTTCTTGTACGTGATAAGAGAAACAGCCGAAAGTTGCATTTAATGGTATTCTTTTTCTAAATTCTGATGTTTCATCTAAAGCTTTGTTATGCATTATTTTTATATTATCTATTTCATTTAATAATGCTTCTTCTTCTTCTTTTATTCTATAATGTTCTTTTTTTGCATCATTGTAATGTCTTATCAATTCTCTTGCTGCTCTTTCATCTTCATTTAAAGATTCATCTTTTCTATGCTTAAATGTTCTCTCTGCTAGTGTAGCCATTTTATATGCAAGATTATGCTCTTCTGCATATCCAGTTTGGTCGAATTCAACATTATAATATTTCAATTTTTCAGATAATTCATCTATAGTCAATTCTCTATTTCTTAATTTTGGATCAATCTCTATTAATCTACTTCCTAATTTTTCATATATTAGTTCTTTTAGATCTGTTTGTGCAATTACTAGATTTTCAGGTATTCCTTCTGGGAATAGTTTATTATATTCTTCAATTGCTGCATTTAGTTCTGGTGAATAGACTTTTCTAAATGCTTCAACTAAAATTTCTTCTGCTGTAAGATTTACAATTGAATTTTCTTTTACTAACATTTCTAATTCTGACTTTTCTTTTTCTAATGCTGTTGCTATTTCTTTTAGTTCTTCAAGTCTAGCTTCTGTTTTTATAAGTTTTTGTTCTTCTACTTTAGCTGCTTCTCTTAGTTTTGCTTCAGCAGCACTTACTGTTTCTCTTCTTTTTTCTTCTATTGCTGCTAACAATCCTGATTTATAATTTGCTAAATCTTTATCATTATCTAATTTAGTTTCAAATGGTGATTTGTGGTTAACACTTATTGCAATTTCATGTAGAAGTGCTTCTATTGAAGTAGCGTATGTATTTGCATTTCTTGACTCTTTCTTTGCTTCAGTTATTCTTCTCTTATTTTCATCTAATGCTGCTAACAATCCTTGAGTGTATGTTGCAAGTTTTGTTTTACTTTTTGGCTCTATTTCAGTTTTGTATTCTACTGCTTCAGCTATATTTGCTAATAATACCAATACACTATCTATGTAAATGTTTGTTCTTTCTAATTCTTGTTTTTTCCCTTCAAGTTCTTCTTCTATTCTTCTGAATCCTGCAACTTTATTTTTAGACTTTTCAAATTCTGTTGTTCCTTCAGCTCCGAATGTTTTTTCATACTCTTGTAATCTTCTTGTAAAGTCACCTTTATCTTGTTCTTTTTTGCTATAAATTTCTTTATCATCTCTTACAAGTTCTAGGATATCTTTTAATGGAGTAATTTCAGCTTTTCTTTTTGGTAGATTTGTTCTTATTGCATCTGCTATAAGATCTGCATCTAATGTTGTATTTTGTACCCTAAATCCTATAACTTTCTTTGTAAGTCCTTTTGGGTCATTATTTGCTGTTATTTTACCTAAATATACCATATTGTTATTTGGTTCTTTTTTATTAACAAGTTTTTTTAATTCTCTTTCTAATACACCAATATCGCTTGGTTTTTTTCTTTCTATTATGATATCATAGTGCTTATAACCATCTATTTTATTGTACGTTCTTGAACCACTTGCAACTTTTTTAGCTTTGTCTTTTGGTTCATTAGTTACTTCTGTTTTTTTTATCTGTATTTTTTCCCCTTTTAATGCATCCAGAATTCTAATGCTATACCTTTCGAATTGTTCATCATTTAACATATCATTTTCAGTTGGTGTTGGTTCACCAAGATCTTCTGCGACAGCTGTTAATAGACCTTCTAAGTTTCCTCTATATTTTATTGATCTTTCTTTTTCTTCTATTATATTTCTTGTTAGTTCTTCTACTGCTATTTTTAATTTTTTTTCACCTTTTATTGTTCTTCTTTTTGGAAAATCATGGCCTACCGAAGTTGCAATTGTTTCTACAGAATCATAAATTGCATCAATTATTTCATTTAATGAAGTTGTTGCGCTTCTACATCTTTCTCCTATATTTGTTTTTATTGCTATGCCAAGTTCTTCAGTATAGCCAATTAAACCAGGTCTTTTTTCTAATTCTTTTGGCGTTGGAGTTCTATAATCTACAATACGTGCAAGAGTCTTGAATCCTTCTGCAAGTGCATTTAGATCTATATCTTTTGTTTCTTTAACTTCTGCTAATTCTGGCTTATCAACACACGTTATTGAAAATTCCCCAGTATCAAATCTTTTAGTTATTATTCTTCTTAGTGTGGCTTCATTTAAATCTCTACCTTCTATTTTTACACCAAATTTACGCTCTCTAGAATCTCTTAAATATTCTATATTAACTTTATCAATGTTTTTTCCAAACGAACAATCTATTAAATTTTTTAGTATACCTGCTGTTCTTGAATTGCCGCTTGTAACTCTAATTTCATAAATTCTTGCAGTTCTATTTTCTTGATTAGATGATGCTATCATTTTATTTACTTTTTAGTGGTTAATATTCAGCTAATGCAGTAGAATTTAACTTATAAAACTTTCCATCTGTTAGTAGTAACTTTTCTTTTTATTATTACTATTATTATAATTTAGAAAATACTTTGTTAAAGGCAGTTTTGTTTAGAAAGTTATATAAACAATGGTCTTTAAGAAACGTTTAATGCAAAAAACAAGGTTTGCCAAAGCAACAATACAATATAACACTGCTCCAGTTTGGAAGAGGTTCTTGGCTTATTTACTAGATCTGATTTTGGTTAACTTAATAGTCAGCTTGCCTTTTAGAAATTATTTTAAGGATTTTAGCATTAGTAGTTTAGTATTAAAAAGTACAGATACTGGTTTATTTTTGGTCAGTATTTTTGTAACTGTAGCTTTGATTTTGTATTTTTCAATTTTGGAGCTTAAAACAGGACAGACTTTAGGCAAAATGATTTTTAGTATTCGTGCAGTTTCTTTGCTAGGAAAGAGTATGAATTTTTCTCAGGCATTTTTAAGAAATTTAACAAAGCCTTTTCCGATAGTTTTATTAGTTGATGTTGCATATATGTTTTTTAGGGGCGGAAATCAAAGGCTATTTGAAGTTTTTAGCAGAACTGCTGTAGTTGAAAAGGAGATGAAATTTAAATGAATAAGTGGCTATTTGCTTTTTTAGTTTTAGTTGCTTTATATTTAGCTGGTAGTTTAATTTCTTTATTTTTATTTAGAAATGATGGTGTTGTTTTAGGAGATAAGATTGTTGTTGTTCCTTTGGATGGAGAGATAACTGTTTCTGGAAACCAGGATTTTTTTCAGGTTGGAGGAGTGTCTTCTACTGAACTAATTAAAACTATAAAAGAATTAGATGAAGATAGTTCTGTCAAGGGTGTGATATTTGAGATTAATAGTCCTGGAGGCGGAGTTGTAGCTAGCCAGGAAATAGCAAGTGCAGTTAAAAGTATGAACAAAACTAAATATTCCGTTATAAGAGAATTTGGAGCTTCTGGGGCTTACTGGATTGCAAGTGCTACAGACAAGATAATTGTTAGTCCTTTAAGCATAACAGGAAGCATTGGTGTTTACGGAAGCTATCTGGAATTTAGTGAGTTGTTTGATAAATATGGAGTTGGTTATCAAAGACTAGTAAGCGGGAAATACAAAGATTTAGGAGTTCCTTATAGAAATTTAACTGATGAGGAGAGAAAATTATTCCAAGGCAAGTTAGATATTATTCATGAATATTTTATAATGGACGTTGCTAAAAACAGGCATATGAATTTTGATAATGTTAAAGATGTAGCAACTGGAGAATTTTTCTTAGGAGTTGAAGCTAAAAAAATTGGCTTGGTTGATGAACTTGGAGACAAAGATACTGCTGTTGAACTTATGAAAAAACAGCTTAATTTGACAGATGTTGGCATTGTTGAAAGTAGAAAGAAAGTAACTTTGTTAGATAGATTTTTTGGAGATGTTGCATATCAATTAGGAAGGGGTTTTGGAAAGAGTATAGTTGAATTTAATACTAGGCTTAGAATCAATGCTTAAATTTTTAGTTCTCTTACTGCTATATTTATTAGATTATCTCTTGAGTTTTTTTCACTTAGCAGATAGTGGTTAGTCCCTGCTTTTAGATAGCTTTCTTTTTCATTTTCATAGTTGCTGGTAACTATAACAGGAGTTTTTTTATTTGCTGAATCTTCACCTCTTATTATCTCTATTAGCCTTAGTGATGATCTTATGTGATCTTCTGGCTTTGTTTTACCTTGTTTTTTTACCTTGCTAATTATTTTCATTATTTTTTGGTCACTGCAGTTTTCTCCTAAGTTTGCGTAAGTATCAATTACTATTAAGTCTAAAACACTTTCTTCTACTTCTGTTATAGCGTTACATATAGATAATATTGGCCTAACTCCAAAGTCTATTTCTCTTCTTGAGCCGTATAAATTCCTAGCAAAATCTCTTGCTGATAATGGATCTTTGTTTATCCAGGCAATAACTTTATACGTCATAAGATTTGTCTTGGAGAAAAACTTAAATTCGTTTTGATTACTGGTTTGTTTTTAAAGCAAAGCTTTAAATTGTTTCTTTGGTTTATTTATTTGCAGGCAGGCTGGAGAGCTCGTCCTACTCTGTAAGCACAAACGGACGTCATGGTGTAGCTGATGCTTGGTGGGCGGTGTTGCTATTGTGGTAGGTCTTAGTAACTACAATGATAATCTGTCTTGATTGGTTGAAGCAGTTATGAAATGTGTCAGGTCAGGAATGAAGCAGCACTAAATGATTGCTCCAATGCTTTCAGGGTAGCGGATTTGAGGAATGGCTAGGGTAAACCTAACATGATAGGAATATCAACCTCTGGGCGCCTGCGTTTTTACTATGAAAGAAATTATTAAAAAAATAAAATCTAAAAAAACATTGGATAGATTAGATGATACATTTGTTGAAAGTTTTCTAAATATTTTTTTGAAGAAAAATTCAAAATTAAATAAAAAATATTTAGATGGAGAATTAAAGAAAAAAGACATAAGGATTATAGTTAAGTCAGTCAGGAATAATTTGAACAGATTTTATGGACAGTTTTGGACTAGTGACAAATTAAAATTGGAATCACATAGGTCTACTAAGGAAAGACTAGGAATCTATGATAAATTATATAGTTTTATTTTTTCTATTACTTGTAGGCCTAAAACAATTCTGGACTTGGCTTGTGGTTTAAATCCATTGACTTACAAGAACATAGGCAATGATATTTATTTTATAGCTGTGGAACTTACAGAATATGACTGCGGTAAAATTAAAGAGTATTTTGAAAGGGAAAACATTAAAGGAGAGGTTATAAGAGCAGATCTTAGAACTTATAATACGTTCCCGAGTGCAGATCTGTGCTTTATGTTTAAAATTTTGGATAGCTTAGGAGGCAATAACAATTTAATTGCTGAGAACTTGATCAGAAGCGTAAAAGCAAAATATATTGTTGCTAGTTTTTCAACTAAAAATGTTAAAGGAAAAAAGATGAATTATCCCAAGAGAGGATGGTTTGAGATAATGCTTAGAAGGATAGGATATAGGTTTGTTAAGTTTGACACAAACAATGAGGTCTTTTACATTATTAAAAAATTATAGTTATTTTGTGATGTTTCTTACGTCTATAATTTCTGTTGATATTTTACCTAAGTTTCTAACTATCAGATCATACATTTTTTCTATTGTAATTTCCAGTATTACTTCTTTGAGAGGACCATTGCAGTAATCATTAAGATTTTCTATATCTTTTACTGGCTTATTTCTTAGTATTTCAACAGGAATGGAGCATTTCATGCTTCTTCCGTTTAGTGCATCTCTCAAGTCTTTTGGCTGGTTATTTGATAGATTTAGAAGAGTAGCTTCTATTATGCAGTTTTCTTTTTTCTTGCCAAGTATCTCATAGTTATATTTATTGTCATTACTAAATGTTACCACTTTCGCTATCGAGCATTTTGCTGCTGCCTTATTAAAGCATATATCATCAGAATTACAGTTTTTTGGTCTTGTGATTAATATTAATGAGGCTATAGCAACTATAACTATTAAAAGTGCCATCACCTTTTTTTTACTTTTCATTATACTTCTTTAAAAAATTTGAAACTTAAAAGCTTTTCTTAGAGATCTCTTTGCGTTAGTATTGTTACTTTTGTTTCATTTGGCCTTATTTTTGAGCTTGTAGCAACTACAAAATTTAAGTTATTTGCTTCTGCTGATTTTGCTATTTCTTTTGTTATGCTACCATCAAAAACTACTGCGAATGCATTTTTTACATTTTTAAGCGTTGTCTCTAGTTCTGTTATAGGCACTTTTCCCAAGATATTATAGTCTTTGTCTAATACATATGCGCCTCTTGTTCCAACTAAGTCATCCAGCATTTCCTTAAAGTTGTCCTTGCTTTTCTTTTCTACTGGCTGTTGCTGTTGTTGTGGTCTTGGTGGATATTGTTCTTTGTTTTCTCTTGCTTCTCTTATATTATTGTTTACTCTTCTGAAGTTTTCTGCTTGTATTTGTTGCGGTCTTTTTGCTCCGCTTATTTCAAACTTAAATTGTTCAGCTGCAATTCTGGCTCTTAAAGCTATATGCATTTCCTTTTTTGTCAGTTCTTCCACTTCTTTTCCTGGAGGAGCTTTTGTTATGTAATCTATTTCTGTAGATTCTAATAATTCTTTTAGTATTATGTCACCGCCTCTATCTCCATCTACAAATGCAGTAACTGTTTTTTGTCTGCACAGTTCTTTTATTGATTCAGGAATACTGGTTCCGTTTATTGCAATTGTATTCTTAAAGCCGTTCTTTAATAAGTTAAGAACATCTGCACGTCCTTCTACAACTATTATTTCTTCTGATTCATCTATTGCAGGTCCTGCTGGAAGCCTTTCTCTTCCCCATTCAACAATCTCAAGCATTCTAACAGCTTGTGAAACTTCCTCAGTTATTTCCTGTGAATCTGGAAGAACGTTTTCCTGCAAATTCATTAAGAGTTCTTTAGCTCTGGCTATTACAAATTCCCTTTTTGAAACTCTTACATCTTCTATTTTTTCTACTTTTACTTTTGAGTTGCATGGGCCAATTCTTTCTATTGTTTCTAGTGCAGCAGCTATTATTGCTGTTTCAGCTTTGTCTAAGCTGCATGGAATAATTATCTGGCCTGAACTTTTTCCATTAATAGTGTCTAACTTTACTTCTATCCTGCCTACTTTTCCTGACCTTTGAAGTTCTCTAAGCTCTAGATCTTGGCCTAGGAATCCTTCTGTTTGTCCAAATATTGCGCCAATTACGTCTGGCCTATCAACTAAGCCTTCAATAGTTATGTCATTATATATAATATATTTTGTAGATACTGGGCTTACTTTTCCCATTTTATTTTCCTCCGAAACTTAAATCTATAGAACAAAGTATTATTTTGTTGATGTATTTTTGTCTCTTTTTTGGTCTAAATTAAACAAACCACATGAATGATTATGAATTTTTTAATAGTCTACCTTTGTCCTATGATTATTAGTTATTATGAAGATTATTAGTTATTATGAATTTATGTTGCCTGACATTAACTCCCAAGCATCATTGCCTGATAGTTTTATCGTCGCTCACTTGAGCCTTTTCTCATGTCAGGCTATGATTATGAGAATGTTAAATTCTTTATATAATTTTTGGTTATTCTCTTGGGGTGTAAACGTCGTTAGAACTAGTGACTATTACAGGCCTGAAGCCTTTGTCTTCAAGTTCTTTTCTTCTTAATTCTTTTTCTATTGCTAATTTTTGTTCTGAAGATCTCACTAATTCTTCTAAGTATTCAATTCCTACACCTAATGGTTGTATTGCTATAATTGTATGCGTTTCAATTATTGCTGGTTTTTCATGCACTATAACAAGTCTATCACCTAAAGCATTTCCGATATTTACTGCGTGAGGACACAGATGTGTTTTGTCATTGTCTGTATATACTAGTTTACCAACCATAGTTGTTGGTGGCAGAAAAACTCTTACATATTCATTTATTAACGAACTATAATCTTTATTATTAGCTTCTTTTCTTTCATCTAAAAATCCCACCATAGAATATTATGATTTATAAGACTATATTAATATTACCATTTATTAGTAGTTATATTTTTTGTTAGTAATTTGTGTAGTTTTGCCTACTAGAAAATTATTTAAATGAAGTACTTTTTCAGGTTTTATGGAAGGAAAAATAGTTAGTTTTAGAAGAAGCATTAAAAGGCAGCAAAAATATCAGATGATTGTTAAAGTTAATGGTGTTGAAAATAAAGATAAAGCTATATCTTTATTAAATAAGAAAGTTACTTGGAAAAGCCCAGCTGGTAAAGAAATTCATGGTGTTGTGACAAATACGCATGGCAATTCTGGAGCTTTAAGAGTGCAGTTTGAGAAGGGACTGCCAGGACAGAGTGTTGGAAAAATTGTTAGTTTTTCTTAAAATATCTACCATACAATAGTAAGGTATTTATTTTATTTGTTTCTAATTTTTCTTTAAAAGGCTGATTGAACTTGTGCTTGACTGCTGTTCTTTAATAGAGAGCAGATCGAGGTTCGGCTATAAAAAATTTTGAAGCTACTAAAGTTCATATTGTTGGCGAATGGGCCAGATAAATTTTTTAGTTAATTTTATAAACAATTTATAATTCACTAATTTTATGGCAGGACTAAGAAAAGGTTGTTGTTATAGAAGATTAGAAAGACCTTATACTAGGAAGAGCAAGTATAAATCAAAGAGTTATATAAAAGCATTTCCTAATCATAAGATAAGTAGATTTGAAATGGGTGAGAGAAATAGGTCTTATGAGTACAAAGTAAAATTGGTTTCTAAAGGGACTTTACAAATAAGGCAGAATTCTATTGAGAGTGCCAGAATGATTGTTAATAGAGCATTGCAGGACAATTTAGGAACTAATTATTATCTTAAGATAAATGTTTATCCTCATCACGCTTTAAGAGAAAATAAGATGCTGGGTGGAGCTCATGCAGATAGGTTACAGACAGGCATGGCACATTCATTTGGTAAAGTTGTAAACACTGCAGCACAAATGAAGAAAGGTAAAGAACTTATGACTGCTTGGGTATTTAGAAGTGGATTGGATCAAGCTAAACAAGCTTTGAAGTCTGCAGCTCCTAGACTGTCTGGACAGTTTGGAATAGAAATTGAGCCTGTTTCTGTTTAATGTTTTTAAAAGAAATAGTTTTAGATTTGCAGAAAAAATATTCTGGTTATATTAAAAATCATGAAAGCATGTGGATAGTTAAATAAAATAAAAGATATAATAACTTGGAAAACTCTGAAATTTTAACAAGCTTTATAAATAATAAATTTTATTAAAATCTTTTCACGTTTTTCCGGAGGTAGTAAAGATGAATGAAAGAAGAATAATGTATATGACTTATAGTCTAGCTGAAAATTCTGAGCTAGAAGTAAAGGGCTTGCCTGACTCTTTTAGTTATGAGATTGATGACTTTGTAGATCCTAGTGGTGCCATAGCAGGAGAGAAACTTTTGGACAGTGCTTTTGTTGGAGGCTCTGACAATGTTTTATATTATTTGGTAGTATTTGACATAAGGGGTTTTAATAAAGAAGAATATGCTTTAGAACATGGACAAAAATTGCTTGGTTATGTTTCCACTGCCAGAATCAACAGTCCGCATCTTCGGTCTTTTTATTGTGGCACTGGTATGCCTATTGTTGCTTTAGTTGCTGATAATTCATTGGCAATTAAACTTATGACTAATGAAAGATTTGAACATTTGAGGTTTGCTTTGGCCAGACAATCAGATGATAGAGTTGTTGTTGATTTAGAATCTGTTATTGATAGCTCAAGTTTATCTAGGCTTATTAGACAAAGCGCAGAAAGAACTCGTGAAAGAAGAGTTTAATATTTATTTTTTATTTAATGAAAAGCTTTAATAATGAAATAATTCCTAGTTAATTTAGAGAGGGGGTTTATGGTAAATTCGCCAGTTGTATGGTTTTCTGAAATTAGTGCTAGTGACAATGGCATTGTTGGCGGTAAAGGCGTTAATTTGGGAATAATGTATAACCTAAGACTTCCTGTTCCGTCAGGTTTTGTTGTTACAGCCCAGGCTTACAAATTCTTTCTAGATAAAACTGGAATTCAGCAGAGTATTCTTGATATCTTGAATAATTTAGACGTTGAAGACACAGAGAAACTGCAGAAAGCTTCTGACAGTATTCAGGAAATAATTTTAGACGCAGATATGCCTGATGTTATAAAGAAATCCGTAATAGAAGCTTATGATGATATGAACGTTGATAGGGCTGTTACTAAAGCTATTGGTAAAGACGTACTTAATACTTTTATTAAAGCTGGAAGAGACCTTCCTTTTGTTGCTGTCAGAAGTTCTGCTACTGCAGAGGACCAGCCAGAGGCTAGCTTTGCAGGACAGCAAGCTACTTATTTGAATGTTAGAGGAAAAGATGAAGTTGTTTTGGCTGTGCAAAAATGCTGGGCTTCTTTGTTTACTGCAAGGGCAATTTATTACAGAACAAAAAATGGTTTTCCACATGATAAAGTTTTGATTGCAGTTGTTGTTCAGAAGATGGTTAATTCTGAAAAATCAGGAGTTATGTTTAGCGTGAATCCTGCGACAAATAATGAAACTGAAATAATGATTGAAGCAGCTTTTGGTTTAGGTGAAGTTGTTGTCGGGGGTGAAATAACTCCCGATACTTATATTGTAGATAAAAGTTCTTTGGTTATAAAATCTAAAAAAGTTACAAAGCAGGAATATGGCTTATTTAGAGATATATATACTGGTAAAAACATTAAGAAATACCTTAGTGAAAAAGAAGGAAACATTCAAAAATTAACTGAGAGTGAGATCATAAAATTAGCAGAATATGGAAAGTCTTTGGAAGATCATTACAGAAAGCCAATGGATTCTGAATGGGCTGTTGAAAATGGAAAAATATTTTTGGTTCAAACTAGACCTGTTACAACATTACTAAAGAAAAAGTCTGAAGCTCCTAGAATTGAGCATGACAACATGAGGGAAATTGTGAAAGGATTAGGCGCTAGTCCTGGCGTCGGCATCGGTAAAGTGAAAATAATTAAAGATGCTAGTGAACTGTCTAAAATTGAGAAAGGTGACGTTTTGGTTACGAGAATGACGTCACCTGATTATGTTGCTGCCATGAAAAAGGCAGTTGCAATAGTTACTGATGAAGGTGGAATTACTGCTCATGCTGCTATAGTAAGTCGTGAACTTCAAATTCCATGTATAGTGGGCACAGAGAAAATAACTCAATTAGTACATAATGGTGATATGATTACTGTTGATGGAACTAACGGTGTTGTTTATGAAGGAAGTGTTGCTCCAAGCATAACTTCAACTTCTGCAAACGAACAGAAAATTGTTAGTGAACAAAACAGCACTTTGGAAAGTACTGAGAGTTTAGTTACAGGAACTAAGGTTTTTATGAATTTAGGTGAGCCTGATAAAATTGATGACTATAAAAACTTGCCTTTTGATGGAATAGGTTTAATGAGAATAGAATTTATAATTACAGACAAGATAGGAAAGCATCCATTGTACATGATACAGAATGGGCAGCAGCAAGAATACATAGATAAACTTTCTGATGGCATTGCTAAGGTTGCCAGAGCAATTAGTCCTAAGCCTTTAATAGTTAGATTTTCTGATTTTAAAACCAATGAATATAAGAACTTAGTTGGTGGAGATAAGTTTGAATTTAGTGAAGACAATCCAATGTTAGGATTTAGAGGTTGTTCCAGATATTTAAGTGAGGACTTTAGAGAAGCTTTTAGATTGGAAGTTCTGGCTGTAAAAAAATTAAGAGAGCAGGGTTTAAAAAATGTTCATGTTATGCTTCCTTTTGTTAGGACTGTTGACGATGTTAGAAAGTGCTCTAAATTTTTAGAGAGTGAAGGCTTAGTTAATAATCATGAGTTTAGAATTTATATTATGGCTGAAGTGCCTTCAGTTGCTTTTGTACCAGAAGACTTTGCTGAACTGAATATTTATGGTGCGAGCATAGGAAGCAATGACTTAACTCAGATGACTTTGGGAGTTGACAGGGACAGTGCAAAGCTTGGAAGAATGGGATATTTTGATGAAAGAAATCCTGCAGTTTTGAAAGCCATGTCAAATATTATCCGTGGCTTCCGGAAGCACAATAAAAAAGTAAGTATTTGTGGCCAGAGTGTTAGTGAATATGAGGAAATAGTTGAATTTTTAGTTAAAGAAGGAATAGATAGTGTTTCAGTTAATCCAGATGTTGTTTTTAAAACCAGAAAATTAATTGCTTCTGTAGAAAGAAATATTTTACTTGGTAAAATAAGAAGATACTAGTGGCCTCTAGCGTCTCTTCTTATAGGTACTTTCTTGGGTTGATAATTGGGATTGTTTTTTGATATTCTGGGACTTCTGTTTCTTAGGACATCTTCTAGTTTTGTTCCTTGAGGCAATTTTCCTATGTATGCATTTGCTTGCTCTGGCAAGCCCTTTCCCAAGTACGAATCTCTTCCAATTTCAAGTCCTCCATAAACATCAATTTTTTTCCCTTTTATTCCATCACCTAGATCACTTGCTTCATACCAACCATTAAAATTTTTACAAAGATCTGTTTCGCATGGATTTCCTTTTTTATTTATAAATTCTATTCTTACTAAAGTTCCTTTTGGAATTAAATCTCTGTCTACCGCTATAGACCTTCCAGTTTTTACACAATTGCCGTCTGCTGTGTAGCCAAGAAGGCATCCTGGCTTTGGTTTTTTACCTTTACTTTCTTCTTTTGTTGGTTTTACGCTAGCAGCTGTATACAGCAGACCATCTTTTCCAATACCAGAGCCTTCGCATCTTACTGCTTCATAAAATCCTTTATTTTGTAATCTGCAAGCTTTTTTAGCATTTATTCTTTCACAAGTAGTTGACCATTTATCGTAATGTTTGCCGTTTGCTGTGTTGTAAGTTGTGACTTTAAATCTGCCTAGAGACCATCCGCCTTCTTTTCTATTGTCTTCTTGAACTGCTTCTAACTCTGGAGCCAAGTAATTATACTGCGCTTGGTAATAAGCAGGCCTTAGCCATTCGTACCAAGCTACTGGAGCACTAATAGCAACAAGTCCAGCCAAACCTAATTTTAATTTTGTTTTAGTTTTCATTTTACAAAGAAGAGTTTTTACGTCACTCTTTTATTATTGTTGGGTTTAGCAGTATATAAAGCTTTTTATTGTTGCTACTTTATAGTTATAACAAATAGAAAGGTATATAAATAAGTCTTACTACTATTATTATTAGGAGTTTAAAAATGAAATGTGAAATATGCAAATACAATTGGACGCCTAGGATTGTTAGTCCTAAGTCATGCCCTAGATGCAAGAGAAGGTTTGATTATTTTAATATAAAGAATGTTGTAGGAGTACAAAATGGCTGAAAAAAAGAAAGAATTCAAGCTAAGAAAAGATCTAGAACAATTAGTTGGTTTGTCAAATCAAGCTAAAGGTTTGACAGAAAGGGCAAGAAAAGGAGTCAATATTGATTTAGTTGATGAAGCATTTGGCCTTTGTAGTGTTTTAAATGAGGGAGGAATTTCTAGTATTGATCCAGCAACACTTGGACCAATGTCCCAATATGATCTTATGAGAACAATTAGAGCTGGCTATGGACATGTACGTCAGAAGCTAGAGGAAAATATAGATGACGTTACTTATGCTAATGCGAGAAAGGCTTATTTGGGAAGGCTTGACCTTGAGGTGAAAGTGGGCTTTTATTTAGAAATGTTGAAGGATGGAGCAGTTCCAAATCCTCCTGACGGTAAGGCTTCTAAGGAAGTTAAAGGGACTTATGCAGCTTTAGTGCAAGCTAAGAAAGAATTAGAGTTGGCAGATAAGATTGAAAAAGCTGTAGAGAGTGGAGACTTATCAGCTGCTAGGCAAGAAGTTGTTAGATACTTAGATGCAGACACTATTGATTATTTAGGTGTATTGGGAGGATACAGCGGCCCAGCTTTTACTGGCGCACAGAAAAATGTTTATACAGATATTGCAAATATAAGAAGGCAGAATGCTGCAAAACTTGTATCTGATAAAAAACTAACTGGCTTGATTGACAAAGGAATTGAAAAATTGGGCAAAGCTAAAGCTCTTGTCGGCATGTACAATGCTTACCAAACACAGTTGCAGTATGACGCTATGAAAGAAAGAGCAAAAAAATCAGCTAAGAAAGCTGCTTAAATTTTTTATTTTGAGATTAAAATGGCAAAACTAAATAAGGAAATCTCTGATTTAGTTGTCAGAGCTTGGACAATGGCTGTGGCTACAGTTTTTACTTTAAGCACATGTTGGCCTATTGTTTCTTATGTAAAAAGTATTAGGCCTTTCTCTGATAGTTATGGATATGATAGAAATTTAGGCATTTGTGTTGGTTTTGAAGATAGTTGTAGCAGAAATCCTGTTTGTTTTTATAATCTAGAGTCAGAAAGTTTATACGTTAAAAATTAATTAAGTTTGTTTTACTTCGTATTTTATTATTTTCTGATTTTTTATTAATGCTCTTGATATTTTATTTAGCTCTATAACAAAATCTTCTGATTTTTTTTGAAGATCCTCAATTTCAAATCCATTCATTCTGTTCACTTCACCGTGCAGTATTGCTTTTGCTTTTTTTCTTACTAGTTCATACCACTCTACAAATTTTTTGTCTAGAGTATCCTCTTTTACAAATGTTTCATTTAGCATTTCAGCTATATGTTCTGGAGATGGAGGAATAACATTTATTGCCATTAATGCTGCGTGGCTTGCGTCTACCATTGCCCAGTAAAATCCTTCTATACTGTTTAATATGTTGGAGTTTGCTCTTATTAGGTGCTGTCCTGATCTTTGCATTGTTGTAAATATTGCTTCTGGACTTGGTCTTATTTTTCCCTTAGCTAGCAAGACTTTTAGAGGATCAAAGAATCCACCCAAATCTATTAAAGGTTCACCATATCTTAATACATTAATTACCAATGGCTCGCCAGCTCTCACTTCTTCCCAAAATGCTGTTAGTGTCACTGTATTAATATGCAGTTCTTTTTTATAATTTTGCGCAGCCATGAGCTTAGCTAACTCTTCCCTATACCAAGCTATTAATTCGTCATCCCAGTTTACAGTGCAGTCATCAATAATTATTACTAAATCAATATCGCTTTTTGACGTTGTTTTTTGTTTTATAGAAGAACCAAACATTGCTATTGCTTTTATTACATCTCTGAATTTTTGATAAGCTTTAGCTGCGAAATCTAATGCGATATCCCTGTCAGAATCTAAACTACTAACTTTTGTTTTTTTCACCTTCTTTTTCATTAGTTATATTAATTATATTTCAATATTTATATCTTTTGGTACTATATTGTTTATTTTGCTTTGTTTAGTAGTGCAGAAAATTCATCTAATTTTTCATCTAGAAATTCCAAGGCTTTTCCTAGAATTTCTTCAGGAGTTATTTTTCCCCAAGATTCTATTGTAAATATAAAATCTTTTTCACTTCCTTCAACTTTAATGCCTTCTTTTGGATCTACTGCGTCTACACATGCCATGCATAAAGTGCATGCTTCTTGGTCTACAATAGTAAGCTGTTTTCCTTTAATTTCATATACGTTTACTGGACATGATTTTACAACTTCTTCAGGATTTTTTACTTTGTCAATATTTATTTTTGGATATCCTTTATAGTATACAAGACCTGGGTTGAATTTAGCATGTTCCTTACCAGTTCCTAATGTAGCAACAGCTTCGAATTCCAATTCCTGTCCTTTTAGCAATTTAACTATTGGCATTTTTGCATATACAGGTTTAATCTTCGGATCTTGGAATTTAAGATCTGAAGCATAAACTGTTAATGGCCCTTCTGCTTTTAGAGTTACAACAACTTGGCATTTTGTACATCCTGAACCCTTGCAGTTACATTTTTCTGGTAGATCATAAGAACTTAAATCAGTAAAAAGAGGCAACATACCTAATCTATGAGCAAGAATTTCATCAAATAGTGCTGAACTATTTTTTGTAATGGTAGCACGTCTTATAGCCATTGTTGGAACTTCAGAAGTTATAACACGTCTAATAGCGTTAACAAAAGCAGGGTTTGAATCTTTCATTAGGAAAGTGGTTTTATTTCCTTCTCTCTTTAGCAGTTTTATATCCATTTTGAATCAAAAATAGTATGGTTGGAAAATATAGGACATTTAAAAAGTTTTTTGTTTGATTTTTCTGATGAGTTCTTCGTCAAAATGTTTATAAATATCCATACGATTAGTTTTATATGGGACTTGTAAAAAGAGTTTTTGATGATGTTGATTTTGAACGTTTTTGTTTATTAGCAAGAAATTTACCACAAGCATTTTATATTGTACCAGAATTGGATCCAAGTCGCCCCCCTATCAAGCCAAGTAATGTTTATGAGATAAGACGTGGCAAATCAGAGGCATATACTGCAAGGTTTCCTGAAAGACGAGCAGAGTCTTCATTTTCAGTTATGGAATACATTCCTTCTGAGAAGAAATTAGTAGTTGAGTTTGATAACGATAAACTCGATAAAGGTCCAGTTCAAAGTATACTTAAACCAATTAGTTTAAAATTATGAATAAATATATTTAAATTTAATTTGGTGATTAGAATTCTGAAACTTTTTTTCTGTTACTACCGGATGATTACTAATAAATGGAAAGGTTTATAAAGATTGAAAGTTTGTTTTTCTATAGATTTTGAAAATGGAATACACTCAATACCAACCGCAGGATTTTAAACTTCCTGAGTTGCCAAAAGAGGCTAAGGAAAAGCTTGAGGCTATGAAATCAAAGCTAGATAAGTTTTCTAAAGCAGTTACCAAGGAAAATAAAGATATAATGGGTATTGCTTTGTTGCCTCCTTCCAGAATAAGCCCTGAAGAGAAATTATCGAATGAAGAAGTTGAAAAGCTAAAAAAAAGAATTAATGTTTTGATTGTTATAGACGTTGAGACTAAGAAAGACTGGTCTGCAATAAGAGAAGGTATTATTTCTAGAGTTATTAAAAAGGCGAATGAAGTTGATGAGAATATTTTTGTTACTGTAATGGATATTGCTGAAATAAGAGAAAACTGCTTTGATGCCAAGTATGAAATTTTAGAAATGATTGCAGCTGGAGCTGCTTTGTACGACCCTAAAGATTTCTTGGGCGCACTTAAAATTTCTGAAGTTCATAAAAACATGACTCTAAAGAAATTTGACAAATATATTGTAAGCTATGTTGCTGTTGGTAGTTTGTTTAGAGGAGACGCCACTAGCAATGACATTGATGTTGCTGTTGTAATAGACGACACAGACGTTAAGAAGATGACTAGAATTGAGCTTAAGGATAGATTAATGGCTATAATTAGAGGAATGGGCTATGATGCAAGCCAAATTACAGGTGTGAAAAAGGCATTTCATATTCAAACTTATATTTTAACTGATTTCTGGGATGCAATTAAGGATGCTAATCCTGTTATCTATACTTTTTTGAGAGATGGCGTTCCAATTTATGATAGAGGTGTGTTTATGCCTTGGAAATTACTGCTTAAGATGGGTAGAATTAGGCCAAGCCCAGAAGCAATTGATTTTCAAATGGACATGGGAGAAAAGTTGATTCAGAGAACTAAGGGAAAAATGATTGGGATTATGGGTGATGATTTGTATTACGCAATACTAAATCCGGCTCAGGCAGCTTTAATGTTATATGGAATAGCTCCTCCTACTCCAAAAGAAACTATAGAACTAATGGAAGAGATTTTTGTAAAGAAAGAGAAATTGCTAGAGAAGAAATATGTTGATATTTTATCTAAGATAAGAAAGTATTACAAAGATATTGAGCATGGAAATATTAAGGAAGTTAAAGGTAAAGATATTGATGAATTATTAACTGACGCTGAGGATTATATTAAGAGAATAAATAAATTATTTGAGCAGATACAAAGTAGAAGAGACAAGGAAAGTATTGATGAAATGTATAATAGCTGCATGAATGTTGTTGAGGATGCTTTGAAAGCAAATAATGTCAAGGTTGAGAAACAGTCTAATTTAGTTAGCTTGTTTAAGAGGCACTTAATTGATGAAAAGAAAATATTTTCAGAGCAATTTTTAGAAACTTTGAAGACAGTAATAGATACAAAGAACAGTGCTAAGAGCAAGAAGCTTTCTTGGCCTGAGTTGGAAAAAATTAGAAGGGAATCTAGAGGCTTTATTAGGGGCGTTGTTGAGTATGTGCAAAGGAAAAGAGGCTATGAACTAGAGAGAGCTAAAATCAGATTTAAGTACGGAGACAAATTTGGAGAGGCTTTATTGTTAGATAAAGTTGCTTACATTGTCAATGATATTGATGCCCAAGATAAAGAGGTAAGCAGGGCAGTAATAAAAGATGATGGTGGTTTAGGGAGTTTAGAAAAAAGTAACTTAGAAGAACTTGAGAAGGAAATTATGAAAGTAAAAATACCTACTAAAGTTTTTATCAAAGAGAAAATATTTGAGAGCCTTAGAAACCTATTTGGAAAAGACATAGAAATACTTGTTAATTATTAATACAATGAAAATTTATGAACCAACAATTGATATTTCTGATTTAAGACCGTCAGTTAAGTCTTGCGTAGATATATAACTTGTAAAGAAAGAGCACGATTAGATAGACTGGTTTTTGTACCTAAGTTAAGAAGAAAAGATACTGAAAATTTCGGAATAAACCATGGTAGTCCCATGTTTACTATTAGGGGTTTTCAATGTAGTTCTGAAGTTTATGAAATAAATCTTGATGATAAGTTATTAATTCAACATCGAGGTGGTTCTTTACTTTATGATTGCGATAAAGTTCCTGCTAAATGTGTTTATATATTTGAAAGAACAATAAATGAAGTTGTTGAAGAATTTATTATGGCAGACTATAGAGTTATTAAGGACTGGGGCTTGTAGTCTTATATTTAAGGGGGAATTTTTGGTTAGAACCAACACTTTCAGAGATATTAACTTTGAGAAAGTACATTGAAGAGAACTTATCGATGGCAGGCAAGCAGTTAGGATTTTCTTCAGCAACAGTACATGAGCCTGTTGCAAGACTTTTTAATGATTATTATGGAATTGATTTTTATAGCTTGTATAAAAGAAGTGGGAAAAATGGAAGGCCTGTTGTTCATTGCATTGGTGTACTTTTTTCAGGAGATGATTTTAGTATTGAATTTTCTGAAGAATTAAAATTATACCTTAAGAATATTCAAAGTGAATATCATTTTCCATAGATCTTACAATTTTATTTTTAATTTCTTCTAATTTTTCATCTGTGTCAGCTTCAATAACTATTCTCAATACATTTTCTGTATTGCTTTTTCTTATATTCAGCCAATAATCTTTATGATATATTGAGGCGCCGTCTATTTTTAGAACTTTCTCTGCATCTTTAATGAATAATTCTGATATTTTTGACATTGCTTTATCTTTTTCTTTTACTTCTAAGTTTATTAATGTACTTGGGTATTTTTTTATTGATTCTATAATTTTTGATATTTTTTGCTTTTTTTTATTCATTAGTTCTATTAATTTTATTGTAGCATATACACCAGAGTCCATGTAAAAATTATATTTAAAAAAATAATGGCCTGATCTTTCCACTCCAAAGACTGCGTTATTATTCCTCATTGTTCTGCCTACATAAGTGTGACCTACTTTGGAAATAATTGTTTTTACTTTTAGTTTACTTGCTGTTTCTATGAATGACCTGCTTATAGTTAGATCATGAACAACTTTTGAACCTGATTTTACTGTATCTATTAAGATTAATGAGCCAACTATTGAAGAACGTATCGTGTTACTTTTTTCGTCTACGAAGCTAACCCTGTCTGCATCACCATCAAAAGCAACTCCAAGGTCTGCTTTTTGTTTCATAACTTCTTGTTTTAATCTTACTAAGTTTTCTTCTTTGGAAGAATCTGTTCCCCTATTAGGAAATGTACCATCAATCTTGAAGAATAATGGTTTTACTTTTGCTACTTTTGAAATTATTTTTCCATCTATTGCACCCATCATGTTTCCTGCATCAACCACAATCTTTAGTTTTGTATTTCTACTTTTTTTGAGAACGAATTTTGTGTAGTCATTTAGTATATGCTTTTTTATTATTTTTCCTTTTTTCGTTTGCTTGAAGTTATTTTTTTGAATTAATTTTTCTATTTTATTCAGGCCTGCTTCATACGATATAGGAATAGCCTTTTCTTTGCAGAATTTCAGACCATTGAATTCTTTTGGAAGGTGAGATGCAGTAATCATTATTCCTGAGTTATTTTTGTAGTATGCTATTCCAAAATAAAACATTGGAGTTGTGCATAGTCCAATATCAATTACTGTTACACCTTGATCTATCAATCCTTTTATTACTGCTTTATGTAATACTGGTGAGCTCAATCTAGCATCTCTTCCTACAACAACTGTTTTTGATTTAAATATGACTGCAAAAGATCTTGATATTTTGTATGCTATTTTTTCATTTAATTCTTCTGGAAACTTCCCTCTTATGTCATAGGCATGAAATATTGACATTTTTCAGTTTTCTCCACGATAGAATTTTGCTGCATTTTCAGGTGGCATAGGATTTATTATTGTTCCTGAGTATTCAAATCCAGCCCACGTTGTTAATCTTGGTATAAATTCTATATGAAAATGCAAACCATCTTCTTTTATAGGACTATAGTGAATCATAAAATTGTATGGTGTGTTTAATTCTTTAAGTTTTATTAGAATTTGGTTCATAATTGATGACAGATCGTTTAATTCACATTCTTCCAATCTTGTTATATGCCTTTTTGAGAAAATCCAGATTTCAAATGGAAACCTTGATGCGTAAGGCGTAAACGCTATAAAATTTTTATTTTCATAGCATCTTCTGTATGAGTCTTTTTCTTTTTGTATGATAGTGCAATAAACGCAGTTTGAATGGTTTTTTGAATTTTTTACTTCGCTTTCTACTATATGCGGTATTTTGTTGTAGGCAATTATCTGCGAGTGGGAATGTAGGATTGATGTTCCTGCAGCTTCATCATGATTTTTGAATATTTGAACGTAATTTATTCCTGGAATTCTTGAAAGTTCTTCTATTCTTTTTATATAGACATTCAAAATGTTCTTTATATTTTCTGGATCCAAATCCCATAGCTGTTTTTTATGATCTGCTGTTTCTACCACTATTTCATGTGAGCCATAAGCATCTGAAAATGTATAAAATTCATTATGTGTTTTTATTGTGTAATCTCCTTCTTGTTTTACTGCCGGATATTTGTTTTTTATAACTCTTATTTCCCATTTTCCTTTTTCTGGAAAGCGCATTATTTCTTCAGGAGTCAGGTTTTCATTTTCAGGGCAGAAATAACAAACGCCTTCTTTTTTCTTTACTTTTTCTTTTTTAAATTCATGCGGTCTTTTAGCTCTTTCTGATGCTATTATGACCCATCTGTCCAATATGTAGTCTTTTCTTAGCTCAGGCATATTACCTCTTTATTTTTTATCTTTAACTTTTTTATAACCTATCCATACCAATATTATAAGTTCTATCCCCAATATAACCGCTCTTAATGTCTTGCTTAAGTCACCAAACACCCTGAAAGTACCTTGTATTAATACAAGTATACCGCCAAACATAAAACCAGAGGCTATTGCATCAAGTATTTTAGGCAAGTATAATCCTGTTAGTATAGTTATTATGCCAATGATTGCTGAAATATAAAATATGTTCTTATTATATTTTGAACTTTCTTCATGAAATTTTTTAGAGCAATAGTCACAGTGAGCTTCCTCTGGACACCCTTTGCTGTCATATTTATATCTTACTTCTCCTTTATCTTTGTAACACTGCTCTGCTATTTTTTGCGCATTTATTTGGCTACAGTTTTGCTGCACTCCTAAAGGCAGAGGCTCAGGATAGTAGGTTTGATTACAATATTCATCATATTTTGGCTGTTCATAAACAGCATCTACTAGAAATACTATAAATAAGACAAACAATACTGCTATTCCTGCAGTCAGAGCTATCTTTTTTGTTTCCATTAATATACCTTGGTGATCGCCAACTCATGTGCTTTTATATAATTTTCTATGAGAATTTTCCAGTCTGCGAGATTTGAAATTTCTTTTGCTATTATTTTTTCTTCTACTCTGCCTTTTCTATTTAGTTTAGTGAAATTATGCATTATTCTTGTAAAGTCATCTATTATTTCGTCTTCATTTCTCTTGAATCTCTTTAGTACAAAAACTCCTGACTCTGTTTTATTTTTTGACATTAAAAATCTGCCAAATCCGCCTAGGTCTGTTGTTAGTGACGGAACACCCCAAGCTGAGCTTTCTAATGGGGTGTATCCCCAAGGTTCATAGTAACTTGGAAATAAACCCATATGGCATCCTGATATTGCATCGTAGTAAGGGAGATCTAGTAAACCATCTATTCCATTTAAATATACAGGGTAAAAAATTATTTTCACTTTATTATTTTTTGAGTTGTTCAGTCCATTTTCTAGTAAAGATTTTATTATTGCATCATTGTTTTCATTTGGAATATTGTGCGTTATTAGCGGAGGACTGCCTTCTTTTGCAAAATTAATTCTTAGTTTTCTTACTTCTTGCAGGAAGTTTTCATCGAAAACCTGATAGTGGAAATTTTCTTCTTCTGTCAGACATTCTGTTCCTACGCATTCAAGAATATTTTCAATTAGCCTTGATTGAAATAGTTTGGAATTTTGCTCTACAAAATGTTTTATCTGGTGATAATTAAGTTTATTTTTTGCTAGTGTTTGTTTTGCGCTTTCTACCTGTGTTGGTATCCATAAAAAAGCTATTACAGTTTTTTTTGATTTTTCTTCTGCTAAGATATTATTTAATTTAGATAATGATTTTATGAAAAGATCTATGCCTTTGTTTTTGAATTCATAGCGGCCAACTATGAAAAATATTAATGTCTGCTCTATGTCAAAATAATAATATGGGAAAAAATAATATGCAATGAATTCTCTTATTTTTTCTCTGTTCTGTTGGTGGAGTATTGATGTTTCTTCAAACGAAGGAAATTGATCTATGTCTAGTCCGTTTAGTAATAATACATCTGGCTTTTTTCCTAAGAAATGCTCAGCTTCCATGCTTGTTATTTCTGATACTGTAGTAAAAACATCAGAACTGATTGCACATGCTTTTTCTGTTGAATGCTTATCTATTACGTTGTTTTTTCTTGCCTCTTCATCTGCATTAATTGACTCTATATTATTGTATATTTCATTTCCTATTGCAGACAAAGTTCTGCCTAGCATTGTTGCATGAGTAGTGAATATTGTTGCTACTTTTGCCTTATTCATTTTTAAGTAAAGCAGAGCAAATCCTGCAAGCCATTCATGACAATGTAAAACTATTTGCGAATTATTTTTATTGCTGTATAATTCAACTAATTTTCCCACTGCAGTTGCCCATAACAATGGTTCTTCAAAATCCCATTGGGAAAATAATGAGTCTACTTTGAAATTATCCCACAGATCGCTTTTTATTTTATTTTTTTCGTTAATTAAACCCTGAAATTCAATTAATATTGTTTGCGGGTTTCCTTTTGTTGTTGTCCATTCACCATAATGACATATTATACCTTGATTTTTTAATTCATTAAATACTTCTTGTAAAGGTTCAGGAAGTTCTTTAATTTTGAATTCGAATTTTGCTTGGTCTTTAAAATATGGACCAATTAAGAAATAATTATTTTTATAGTTTTCAACCATTAAAGCTGATTTTGATTTTATTACTGTGTAAATACCGCCTACTTTATTGCATACTTCCCAGGATGCTTCAAATAGTATTTCTGGCTTTGTCATTTGCACCTCTTTATATTGTAGAATTGTAGTTTTGTAGTTTATATATTTTACTTAGGTTTATTACTAATTAATTATACTAATTTTTGCTGGCAGGTCTAATTTAATATCTTTAAAATTAATTATATTTTAATAAATCATTAAGAACTTTCTTTGGGTTTTTTGCTGTAACAACAGCTGATGAAACTAAAATTCCTATTGCTCCATATTCAATTGATTTTTTCACGTCTAACTTATTATGAATTCCTGCACCTACCAATAGGTTTTTTATTTTTTTAGCTGCATTTTTTATTAATTCTGGCTTGGCCTCACTTACACTTATTCTCCCAGAAATGAGTTCTGGTGGTTCAATTGCTACATAATCTGGTTTTAATCTAGAAATTTTTTCTGCTTCATTTATGTCTTTGCTTGACACTACAGTTTTCAAATTATATTTTCTTGCTAATTTAATTCCTTTTTTTATATCTTTGAATTTCAATCTTTTTTCTGAATGATTAAGCAGAACTCCATAAGTCTTTGCAGCTTTTATTTCTGGGAAACTTACTGTTCCTGTGAAAGCTCCTGTTTCTACTGGGTCTGCATGTTCAACGATAACTTTGGATTTTTTTACTGATTTTACTACATCTTTTATATCTACTGCATTTACTATTAGCCAGACATTTTTATGATCTAATTGTTTCGCTAATTTAACTGCACTTTTTCCTATACCTTGTTTGTAGTCTTTAAAATTTACCAAAATTAAACTTTTTTTTTGCATTATTATTTGAATTCTGTTTAACTTAAATCATTTTTGGTTTTATTTTATTAAATTAAGAAGAAATATAAACACTTCAAAAGCTAAATATTACTATGTTAAATCTAGTTTTTATTAGTTTTGCATTTGTCGCAGGATTAGTTGCATTTTTTGCTCCTTGTTCTGTTGTACTTTTACCCGGATATATAGCATATTATTTAAGTTCTGGTGAGACTAAGAAATTGGGAATATTTGAGAAGTTATACAAGGGATTAAAGTTTAGTTTTTTCACTATACTTGGATTTTTTACTGTATATGGAATTGCAGGCATTTTAGTGATATTATTCGGACAATTTATCAAGGGATTTATCCCATGGCTTGCTATAATTTTTGGAATAGTTTTAGTTCTTATTGGTTTGCTTATGCTTTTGGGTGAGCATTTTGCCTTAAGTTTTGGTTTTTTAAGAATACAAAAAGAAACTCATAGTTTGTATTTATTCGGAACTGCATATTCAGTTGCTTCTCTTGGTTGCGTGTTTCCAATATTTCTGACTATTTTGTTACAGGCTGTTGCAGGAGGGACTTTTTTTGAATCTGTAGCTCCTTTGCTGGCTTACATTTTTGGAATAAGTTTTGTAATGCTGGTAGTTACGGTTTTAATTATATTTGCCAGAAATTTCTTTAGTAAAAAATTAAATTATATTCTTCCTTATTTTTATTACATTAGTGCAGCTGTACTGATAATTGCAGGCATTTACATGATTTATTATCAGTATGTTTTATTTAGATAGGAATATAAAATAGTTAAGCACTTTGTATTTATGCGTAAAATACCATTAGTAGAGGTGAGTGGCGATTATTATGACATTGGTTATCAAATAGGTGAGGCTTTAAAATCCAACATTAAAAAAACTATTAAATTTCCCATTAAAATTGCCAAAGAGCATCAATATTTTAAGATTGATTATTTTGTTGAAGTGGCACGAAAGTATTTTCCTTATGCTAACAAATACTTTCCTAATTTAGTGACTGAACTTAAAGGTATATCTGATGGCTCTGATCAGGATTTTGATATGATCTGGCTGTTAAATATTGAAGAGGTTCTTATTGATAATTATTTTGATAAATGTACTTCTATTGTCTTTAGAGAGGTTGATGACAAAATATATCTTTATCATAATGAAGATTTTGAAAAGTATTATTCTAATAATATGGCAGTTGTTAAGGCAAACGTTAATAACAAAGTTAAGTTTTTAAGTCTGACATTTGCAGGAATGCTTCCTGGCAGTTCTGTTAGTTTGAATTCTTTTGGATTAATACAATGCATTAATTCTCTCCATACTAAGGATTATAGATTAGGAATTCCTAAAAATTTTATTTCTAGAGCAGTATTGGAAGTTAAGAATATTAATGAAGCATTGAAAATTATTAAATTAAAATATAGAGCTTCAGCTTATAATCATATCTTGATTCATAAAAATGATGTTGTTGATGTAGAAACTACAGCTGTTAAATATAAATTATTTAGTGTAAAGGATAAGGTTTTTGTTCACACAAACCATTATTTACATAAGAAGTTTTTTGATAATGAAGATCTTTTAGGTTCTAAATGGAGATATAATTCTATTTTTGATATTATTAAAAATTCAAAAGTTATAGATAAGNNTTTACTANTTNTANANNTATTGTCTTATCACGGCAAGGATTTTTCTGTTTGTAAGCACGTAAGCAAGAGTATTTCTGATGTAACTTTAGCATCTGTTATTGTTGATTCTAGTGATCTTAAGATGTATATTGCAAAGGGAGGTCCATGCAAAAATAAACATGAAGTTTATTCTCTTGAGTAATAAGCTTTTTATATTATTTTGTACTTGTATATTTGAGGTGATTTAATGGTAAAAAAAGTTAATAGTAAAAAACTTAGTGATTCTAAAAAGTTTAACGTTATGGTTTATAGAACTCAAAGTTGTCCATATTGCCACATGGTTGAAGAATTTTTAAAAGAGAATAAGATTAAATATAAATCAATAGACGTAGGTAGAGATCAAAAGGCTGCTCAGGAAATGATTCAAAAATCTGGGCAGATGGGTGTGCCTGTTATTGATATAAACGGAAAGATAATTGTTGGATTTGATAAAACTGCTTTGAGGAAGACATTAGGAATAAGTTAAAATTTATCTGATTAAGAACAACAATTTTAATATACAACTGTGTTTAAGAAAAAAATATGACAGTGCATTATTTTGGTGGTGGCAATGAAGATACTAGGGCTGTATATTTAACTAGGGATTCAGATCAGAGTTGGTTAGAAGATTTAGGATTTGATGATTTGGTGCGTAGAGTTCTTGAAATTCATCCAGGATTAGAAGCAGTTGATACATCAGTAAGATATGCTAGGATTCCTTTATCATCTGAGCGCGGGACACGAGACCTTGTACTTGATGGAAGCGTAGCTAGGGTTTATATTAAGGCGGTTCCTCATAATGATATAAAAATAGAAGTTTGGGCATATAAAGATAACAAGCGAGTATGGGTTAGAGTTTATCATAATGGTTTAAATTATTCTGAAGATGAAATAAGAAGCTCTATGGATTCTATTATCAGAGGTAGATTAATACCTGAAGGTTTCTCACATTTATTTTCTACAGTTGAGGATGTACCAGTAATGTTTAAGCAGGCTTCTGTGGTTAGAGTAAAACCAATTGAACGTCTAGTTTTTTCGTGATTAATTTTATATATATGTTTATTTTTTAGTTTGTATGAAAAAGGAGTATGACTGCGTTATTGTGGGTGCTGGTCCTGCTGGAATTACTGCTTCAATATATCTAGCTAGGACGCAGCTCAGTTGCTTAGTTATAGGAAAATGGAAGCTAGGGAATTTGTATAAAGCACATATAGTCGGAAACTATCCTGGTTTTTCTAATGATGTAAGTGGTGCTTTCTTAATTGATGAGATGATTAAGCAGGCCAAGAGATTTGGAGCTGAGTTTTTAGAAGAAGAAATTATAGCTGTGGATAAAAAAGGAGATAATTTTTTTATTAGCACAGATACAAAAAAAGAGTTTAAGTCAAAAACATTAATTCTTTGTCCTGGAAGGGCTTATAAGATGAGCAACATAAAAAATGAGAAAGAATTAATAGGCAAGGGAGTTTCCTACTGTGTTACATGCGATGGCTTTTTTTTCAAGAATAAGAAAGTTGCTTTGCTTGGAAGCAAAAATCTTGCTGCAGGTGAAGCTTTAGAATTGCTTACTTATACCAAAGATATTACTATATTCACAAATGGAAGAAATCCTGAGTTTTCTGAAGTTTTGATGAAAGAAATACAGAAAAATGGTATAAAAATTAAGAAAGAAAAAGTTGTTGAGTTTAAGATGGGTGATGGTGGTTTCTTAGAGTATCTTGTTTTTGAAAATGGAGACAGAGAAAAATTTGATGGTGCTTTTATAGCTTTAGGAACTACCTCTGCTTTGAATTTTGCCACAAGATTAGGATTAGAACTTTCTGATACTAATCTAAAGGTTGATAAGAATTGTAAAACAAATCTTGATGGAGTTTGGGCTGCAGGAGATTGCATAGGTAGCAATGCGCAGGCTGTTGTGAGTGCTGGAGATGGATGCAGTGCAGCAATATCTGTTATAAAATACATTAAAGGAAAAAATGTTTATCTAGATTATGAGTAAAAATTATTATAAATGCAGCAAGTGTGGAATTAAATATAGAAATAAGAAGTGGGCAAATAAGTGTTATAAATGGTGCAGTAAGCATAAAAGCTGCAATATTGAAATCATTAAACATGCAAATCAATAAATGATATATAGTTTATTTATTATGGACTAGTTATTATAATTTTAATGGAAACATTATCAATAATGAATAACCAAAATTAGATTAGAAATATTTTTATATATGTTATTTTATTAATTTAGTAGGTGGTAACTTGAAAAAAGTCTTTGTTTTATTATTAATGTTGTTAGTTTCTTTAGTTGCTTTTGCTTGCACAAGCCAGAGGGACGATCCAAGTATAAAGATAGTTGACACGCCAAAAAATACTCAAGAAAGTAGTTCTTCCTCAACACAAGAGCAACAAAAAAATACCCAAAGTCCAGGAGTTGGGCAAGTTAGGGAGTTTACTATTCATGGTTCAAGCTTTAAGCTTACTTCTTCTGATATTAAAGTTAAGAAAGGAGATAAGGTAAGAATAAATTATGTATCGGATGACATAGGACATAATTTTGTGATTAGTGAATTTGATATTAAAACTAATATAATTACTAAAGATCAAACTGAAGTCGTTGAGTTTATTGCTGATAAGGAAGGAACTTTTTCAATGTTCTGTAGCGTTGGTAGCCATAGGGCTTTAGGAATGGAAGGAAAACTAATAGTAGAACCTTAACAATCTTTTTTATCTTCTTTTTTAAGACTATTATAAACTAGTCCAACTACAGCACCTACTAATCCTGTACCAGCAGCAGTGTACAATAAATTCTTCGGGTCTGTTGCACTCATATAATATGCGCATCCTGGAGATAGCCTATAAGTGCTATTTGCAAATTCGTCTACTCCTCTATTAAATGATGGAGAAATTTCTAGACAAAGTAATGTAGTTAATGATGCTAGTCCAATTATTTTTCCTATTGCATTTGACATTTTTACCTCTAAATTTGGAGAATTTTATAATTTATATACCTTTCTATTGTTGTATCTAATTAGTGGTAAATTCTGGAAAAGTTTATGTATTGTAATTTTGGCAGTCATGTTTTCAGGCTTAGAATTTTGCATATTTTGCTTTTTTACCCAGATCTTCTTCTATTTTTAATAACCTGTTGAATTTTGCTGTCCTTTCTCCTCTGCAAGGAGCACCTAATTTAATTTGACCGCAACCTAATGCAACTGCAAGATCTGCTATAAAAGTATCTTCTGTTTCTCCACTTCTATGACTAATCATTGTTTTCCATTTTGCTTTTGTTGCAAGCTTGAATGCTTCCAGAGCTTCTGTTAAAGTGCCTATTTGGTTGAGTTTTAATAGTAAACAATTGCATAAGTTTCCTTTTACTACATATTCTATTCTATTTTTATTTGTTGCCAATAAGTCATCTCCAACAATCTGTATTCTTATTTTTTTCTTCAGTTCTTTGTAAGCAGAGAAATCATCTTGGTCAAATGGGTCTTCCAATGATATTATAGGGTATTTCTTTATTAGGTCTTTATAATATTCTATGAGCTTATCTGAATTTAGCATCTTGTCTGGCTCTACTTTGTATTGGGTTCCTGTATAAAATTCTGATGCTGCTGCGTCTATGGCAAGTTTGACTTCATTTGTGTAATTATTTTCTTCTATTGCCTTTGATAGCATATCAAGGGCTTCACTAGGAGATTTTATTGGAGGAGCAAATCCTCCTTCATCTCCTACATGAGTTGCTAATTTTCCATATTTATCATCTAAATTTTGTTTTAGTGTGTAGTAAATTTCTGCTGCCATCTGTGTTGCTTGAGAGAATGATTTTGCTTTTATAGGAACTATCATAAATTCTTGTAACTGTAAGTCTCCTTCTGAGTGCCTTCCACCATTAATTATATTGCAAAAAGGTATTGGAATTATTGTTTTATTTCCTAAGTATTTGTATAAAGGTTTGTTTAATAAATTTGATGCAGCTACAGCTACTGCAAGAGAAACAGCAAGCGTTGCATTCGCTCCCAAGTTTGACTTGTTAGGAGTGCCATCTAGATCTACAATTAAATTATCTATATCTTGCTGTTTTGTGATTTCTTTTCCTATTAATTTTGGAGCTATTAATTTATGTATATTATTGATTGCTTTGTACACTGATTTTCCATGATATTGTCTTTCTTTATCCCTAAGTTCCAGCGCCTCATATTTTCCAGTTGATGCTCCAGATGGAACTATTGCTGACCCTTTTGATTTTTCTGTAAACACTTCGCATTCTATAGTTGGGTTTCCTCTTGAATCTAGAACTTGCCTTGCTTTTATTTTTGTTATTTTCATCTCTTTTAATAATTTATAATTGAAAATGTTATTTATATTGGTTTTGGATTCTTAAATAATCAAATTAATTCTACTCCTCTTAAATATTTGAAATCATTGTCTTTTGTTACAAGACCAATATCATTCATTATTGATGTTGTGAAGATTATTGAATCTATTAAACCTATTTTTTTATTTATCTTTCTTAGTTCAATGTAATTTTTGCCGCAATTTATTTTGGCTTTAAAAATTTCTGTCATATTATAATATATTATAATTATATTTATAAGCTTTTCTTTATAGTTTTTGAATATTTTCAATAGCGTAAAATGATAAAGTAAAATAGATTTCTTAGAAGAGATTTATTTAAATAATTTTGATTTAATTTAGTTTTCATGACTAGTTTTACTGCTGATGAAATTGCTTTATTGGCAAGATATGTTTCGGACCCTAATGAAAATATATTTGTTGTTAGTGGATTAACCGGTATAATTGGTGCAGTTTATGCGCGTTATAGTAGATCACCAACAGGTTTTAGAGAGACATTTCTTAGAGAATTCTTGAATAATGGAAATTTGGATCCGAGAAGAGCAGATGAATTAATAGAGAGGGTCTTGGTTGCATATGGTGATGATTCTGTTGGCGAACTTGAGGGGACTCATCTGTCTATTGAGAACATATCTATTTTAGCCACAAAAGAAATTGAAGACAGGAGAATAGGTGGCTCTCCAATAGAACAATCAACCAGGTACATAATATATAATACTAAAGATGATAATGGGAGATTTAGGTTTTTTAGAGATCCTAAAATTATGGCTTCTGAATTTGGACAAAGATGTGAAGACACACTTAATTTTGTTTTTCAAACTTATTCTGAATTAGTCTCTTTATTGCAAGATTATTTTAAAAAATTAAAACCTATTGAAGATACACAGTATGCTATTAGAGCTGGAGATGAAAGGGAGTATATGCTTAGTGATTTATCAGAAGAAAGAGACTTAAGAGCTTTTAGATTGACTTATAAGAATGATATTAAGACAAAGGCATGTGATGTAACCAGAGTTTTATTACCTGCTGCAACATTAACCAATATTGGTATTTTTGGCAATGGAAGATTTTTTCAGGGTTTGCTTTCACATTTATATACGTTAGATGCTTTTGAAATGAATGATATTGCTGCTAGGGCACATACTGCTTTGAATACAGTGATGCCAAGATATGTCAAGAGAGCTAGCCGTAGTTATTATCTGCATTCTGTTGATGAGAATATGAAAGATTTATCTAATAGTATTTTTAGCAGTGTAACTCCAGATAATGATGAGGATGTTGTTTTGCTTGATAATCCAAAGAATGATAAGGAGTATATGGATTTTTTATTGGCTGTAATGTTGTATAAATATTCATTATGTCCTATGAGGCAAATTAGAAGTGTTATTAGTAAATTACCAGATGAAAGAAAAATTGAGATTTTTAATACTTATATTTGTAATAGAGAAAATAGAAGAAACAGGCCAGGCAGGGCTTTAGAATTTGGATATCCTTTGACTTTTGATTTAACTTTAGACTATGGAGACTATAGGGATTTAGAAAGGCATAGAATATTGACACAAGAAAGACAAATGTTAACTCCTGATATTGATTTTGTAATATCTGATGAAATAGATGCAGTTGGTTTTAGAGGCAGAGTAAATGAAGCAGTTGAAAGGTCTGCTGAGCTTTATAATTTACTAAAGAAAGATTTTCCTTATGAAGCACAGTATGCTGTTTTACTTGGATTTAAAATTAGATGGATGGTGGGAATGAATCCTAGAGAAGCTATGCATATGCTGGAACTAAGAACTGGAAAGCAAGGCCATCCAAGATATAGGGCTATGTGTCAGTCAATGCATAACTTGATTTCTCAGAGATGGCCTTTAATTGGTGAATCCATGAGTTTTGTTGACCATAGATCTTATTATTGGAGCAGAGCAGAGTCTGAAGCTGGTCAAAGAAGGAGAGAAAAATAATTATTTAGTTAATATACATTCTGCATAATCGAAATTTATTTTTATTAGTATTATTGTTTATATTTTGATGCTATTTGATTAATCGTGAATATTTTAATTATGATATGTTAAGACTATTCTGGTATTTTGTATGTGAGAGACAGAGCGTCTGGTATAAGCGTTTTTGTTGTAAATTAGATCCGCCATGGACCAAAGATATAATTTTACAAAAAGAGAGATTTACTAATGTTTATAGAGAATTAGATCCTGGAACGATTTACGCTATTAATAATATACTTGAGGTTGATGCTCCAAAACAAGATAAAATTTTCAATACCATGTTCTATCGTTTGGTTGGTAGTTCCAATACTCACAAAGAAGTTGGATTTCAGAAACTAAGTTATTTTAATCCAGAGCATTTAGAGGCAAAGATGAAATATATTAGGGACGTTGAAAAGAAGTCTGTTTTTACTGCAGCTTATATGGTTAGTGGTTATTCCAAAATGGGTTCAAAAGATAAGGTAGAAAATGTTGTCAGGTTATTTACCAAACTGAGAAATTCTTTTGACTCTATTTATTCAGATATTCAAGGTTGCAAGAATTCTGAAGAGGTTTATAATGTTATTAGAGGTTTGTATGGTTTTGGCAATTTTTTATCATATCAGATATTGGTTGACTTGCTTTATCCTTTGAGAATATGTAAAGGCAAGAGTCTTTTACCTTATTCACATGATGACTGGGCAAGTGCAGGGCCTGGAGCAAAAATAGGAATCGAATTATTATTGAAAAAAGGCTTAAAGTTTAGCAATCTTGATGTAATGATGTGGTTAAGAAAAAATCAGTGTGAAGAATTTTTGAGGTTTGGCTTAAATTTTAATTATTTAACTGATGACAAAGGTGATAAAATTGAGCTGTCTTTAGCAAACATACAGAACTGCCTTTGCGAATTTCATAAATACATTAAGATTAGGGATGGAACTGGAAGAGGAAGAAGAAAGTTTACTAGTGGTTTTTTTAATGTAAACAAAATATCCTAATTTGATTTCAACATTCTTTTCATTTCCCTATGCAGTTTTAAAAATTCTTCAGATGATACATTCTTTTTTTTGTAAGATTCAATTCTAATTTTGTCTCCCCTATCTCTTGGTATTATGTGAAAATGTGTATGAGGGATTGTCTGGCTAGCTGACTTGCCTTCATTAAGCAGAATATTACATCCTTCATGGTTTTTACGTAAAATATTTACAATTAAAATAGTATGAGTCATTAATTCTTTTAGAATATATTGTGGAACTTCTCCAATATTACAGTAATGTCTTATTGGAATTACCAGTATCTGTCCATCTTGTTTTTCTGGAACTGCATTTGATAAAAATGATATGGTGTGTTCTTTTCTATGAATTATTTTAAATGGAAGCCCATCTGAATGAGTTTTTCTTTCACCGTCTACAAATTGGCAAAAAATACATTGCATGAATTTTTGGGACTCTGCTTGTATTAAAAAGTTTCTAATTTGTATCTTAAAAATTATACCTAGAAAAAATTAAAAAATAAAAATTTATTTTAATAAAACCATTTTTAAGTCTTCTATTTTGAATACAACGTTAACATTTGCATTTATATTAACTTGTTCTGGTTGTATTGGTGTTTCTTCTCTTTTAGCAGTGCTTTCTGCTGTTAACATATCTGTATTATAATATCTGTAATATGGAGTTATTGGTGTTTCCAAAGATATGGATTTTATGCCTTTTATTTTGAAACTAACAGACAATCCTAATTTTTTTGCTCTTTCTCTTGCATTTTCTCCAGCTTTAGCCAGCGCTTCCTGATATATTTCTTCTTTTTTCTCTTCAGACAGCGTGAACTGCAAATTATTTATGTTTTCAACACCATTCTTTGAAGCTAGGTCTATATATTTTCCGATCTTATCAATGTTTTTTGTTTTAATCTGCATTGAATTAATCACCTGAAAGTCTTTGTCAACATACTTGTTATTCTCCCAGACAGTTCTTTTATTAGTGTAATAATTAATAGTTTGTATTTCTTTTTCTGTCATTCCAGCTTCTAATAGTACCTTAATTAAGTTATTTGCAAGTTCTAAATTCATTTGTTGCGCTTCTAATATAGTGTCTGCCCTAGTTATTAAGTTGAAAGTAATTTCTGCTTGGTCAGGATCAACTTTTGTTGAATATGAGCCTGTTATTGCTATTGTTTTTATCTCTTCGACTTTAGTCTGATATATTAAAAACAAAGATATTAATACCAGACCTATTGCCAAAATTATTGTTAGTATTGTGTTTTTGTTTTCCATAAAAGTATGAAAATCAAACTTATTTAAATAGCTTTTTTAGACTTCAAATCAAATTGAAGCTTTAAGAAGGCTTATATATCATTATTTTTATAAAGGTTTTAATGAAACAAGACAAATTTTTACTTGTTAATTTAGAAGATGAAAAATCCAAGAATCTGGCCAATGTTATTTCTTCAGACAGTGCAAGAAAGATATTAAATTTATTAACAGACAAGCCTTTGTCTGAAACAGATATTTCTAAGAATTTAAATATTCCATTAACGACTGTGCATTATAATATTAGTCAGTTACTTAATGCAAATCTGGTTGAGGTTCATGATTTTTTGTGGAGTGAAAAAGGCAAGAAGATTAATTTTTATAAGTTATCCAATAAGTTTATTATTATAGCACCATTGAAAAATTCTAGTTCTTTTATTGACAAATTAAAGGAAATCATTCCTGTTGTGATATTTGGCAGTTTAACTTCATTTGGGATTTATATTTATCAGTTGTACAAAAGTAAATTAAGTTTTGATAATATACTTTTAGAGGAGTCTATTGCTGATATACCTTTAAGTATGGCACAAGTTACATCCAGTGCTCCTGTAATGCCTACATTAAGCACTGATTTTAATTACGCTCTGTGGTTTTTCTTAGGATTTCTGAGCTTCACTTTGGTTTATGTTATTGTTGTTTATTTAAAAACAAAGAAGAGACATTAAAGGTATTTTTTATTTTATATGTTTAGTATATTTCTTTTTTCTTTATAATTAATAATCCTAAATAATATAATAATGATGTTAATATCAATATAATAATTACCAATAAAAATAATGAAATGTTAGATACTTTTGCAGGTTCCATTACATAAGAGGGCAGGTTAGTGGACTGAAAATAAATATTGCTAAAAACACCAGTAGGAGAAGCAATATTTTCTTTAGCTGCAGGAGTTAGATCAATGCCAAAGGTTTCTAAAATTTTAACAGAAGTTGAACCTAATAAAAATGCCAAGTCTGGTACTTTATCTTGATAGCTGCCTATGGTTGCATTTATAATTGGAGGTATAAAAAATATAGATAAAATTAAAACAAAAAGTACTGACATACTTATTATATTCTTTTTTATGTTGCTAGACAGAAACATACCAAATGATATTATAAAAAAAGTTAGAAGTATATTATAGAAAAATAAGCTAAATGAGGCAGTATACAGACTTTTCATAATAGTTGCATCTAAAGCATAAAAAATGCCCACTAATGATGATACAAAAAATAAAATCATTGTATTTATGAATAAACCGTAAAAAAATAATCCTAAGAATTTACCAAGTAAAAATTCATATCTTCTTAAAGGCCTAGTGAAGACTAACATTATAGTTCCATCGTTTATTTCCTTAGAAACAGAATTCACAGACAAAGCACCTATATAAAGCATGTAAGGCAGACCTACAATCCAGAAAAAGCCCATTAAGAAGTACCAGCTTACAAATTCAGCATTCTTATCTATAAAGTTTAGGTAACCTGGCTGAATAGATAGTTTCAGGCCTAAAAGTGTTATAGAAACAACAAAAATAAAATATATCCAAGTTTTCTTAAGACTTAAGTTCTCTATAAATGTTTGTTTAGCTATAATAAGTGCCTTATTCATTTTTTCAGTTTCTCCATAACAACACTCCAAAGTGATTTTCTAGATGTATGAACAGATATTAATTCTTCACCGCTAGATATTATTGTTTCTAAAATACTTTTTCTTAATTTATCTATTCCTTTCGCTGACAGCACAATCTTGTCATCTATTATAGTGGTGCTTTGCAAGTTGAATTTTTTTCTTAAAATATTGGCTACATTCTCTAAATTTGTAGTTTTTATTTCCAGCTGTTCACTTGAACCTTTCTTTAATGATTCTATATCTGAATTAATAATTATTTTTCCAGCATCAAAAATTAAAACATAATCAACAATCATTTCCAATTCTTCCATATGATGACTACTAATAATAATAGTTACGCCTTTTTTTTCTGATAAAAACTTAATCACATTCAGCAATTGTTTTTGTCCAATGGGATCCAGAGCAGTAGTAGGTTCGTCCAATATTAATATTTCAGGATCGTGCATTAGAGCTTGTATAATTAGTAATTTTTGTTTCATACCAGAACTAAATGTTTCTATTTTCTTTTCTATAGCATTATCTAAATCAAAATTCTTTAGAAATTCTTGAGCATAATTAATGGCTTTATCTTTATCCATTCCAGATAATCCTCCCATATATATTAAATAATCTAATGGAAGCATATCGCCGTATAGTGCTGGCTTTTCAGGAACGTAACCAATTTTGGAATAAATTTTTGTCAGCCCGCCAGCAATGTTAAATTTGACATTTCCAAAAGTAGGCTTAATCAAGCCCATAAGCATTTTTATTGTTGTTGTTTTACCAGAACCATTTTCTCCGACTAAACCATAAACTTTGCCTTTATTTATACTAAAGCTTATATCATCAACTGCTTTAAATAAACCTTTTCTTGTTTTGAAATATTTTTTTATGTTGTTTACTTCTATTATCGTTTCATTCTTTTCCATTTTAGTATACTTCCTATTGCTAAAAATGATATTAAAATAAGTGCTATTATGTATTGTGAGATTGAAGTACTTCTAGATATATTTACAGTCAGGTAATCAACATTTGAGACTGTTGTTCCTGGTATTGTACTTAGAACAATTAAATTATGTTGGCCTGCTGATAATTTTATATCTTCTGAGTTACCAAGTGTTGATGTATAAAATTGATTGTCAGCGTATATTAATTTTAAATCTCCATTTGTAAATTGTATGTTAAAATCTCCTTTGAAGTATGCATTATCTGCTAAATTTAGTATAGATTGTGGCTTGCTTAGTTCTACATCATTTGAATATATTTTACTATCGTATATAGATAGAGGCATTAAGGATATAATTTTTATTTTGTAGTCATTTAAATCAACTAGTATATTACTTGTTGGCCTAAAGGCTTCTCCACTTGTGCCATATTTTTGAGTTTCACTGGATTTAATTATTAGGTAATTTCCTGCAATATCTATATTTTTTAGTTCTCTAATGTCGATGTTCTGGTTGAATTTTCCTTTTTCATATACAATGTTACTTTTAGAAGAAGAAACATCAGTTACTATATCGTAACTATTTATAACAGATTTTGAGATTTTATCAATGCAATATAGTTTTAAGTTAGAGCTTCCATCACTGCCAACTACAACGACGTCTTTTCTTTCATCCCCGCCACAATTATAAATCAAAACAGAATCTTTTCCAGGATTTAAGTAGTTAGGCAAGAAATCTAAAATTACATTGTTATTTTCATCTACTAAGACCGGAGCTCTTTCTGAATAATACAGAAGATGTTCACTGTCTAAAATTTCAGTAAACTGTAAATTATTAAAACTTTCTTCATTTACAACAGATAAGTCATTAACTCTGTATCTTAATATTTTGTTTCCACCAAATAATATTATATTATTTCCAATTATATACTTGTGCTGCTGTATAAAATAAGTACCATTAATTATTTTGCTCTTTATCAGATTGTATTTTGCTCCATCAACAATACCAAACTTATCATTGCTTACAACTAAAACCTCTTTAACACCATCGTTGTTTATATCCTTAGTGCCATCTGTAAAAGAAAAATAAAAGTCTATATTTCCATCTTTGATCTCAACTTTATTCTTCTCAAATGTTGCAAGGCTTACTTCATAAGTATGTCCAGAATACAATAAGATAAATATTTTATTGCCTAAGTAAGCATAACTGCTAATTTGCATTTTTTTCCCTATGTCAGAAGATTCCCAAAAAATCTTTTCATTCTGCAGTTTAAAAAGTTCATCTTGTGATACTTTATTTTTATTTTCTAATTTTGTTACATCTTCTCTAACGCTAATTATATTTTTCTCTATAGCTGGCTTATCACTTGCATTTGCAGCTGCTAACTTGGTCTGTAATTCATTAAATTTGGTTTGCTTTTCAGATATTGACTTAAAATTACTATTTATAGAATTATTAACAGAACTAATTTTATTTATTATATCATCAATTATATCTGCCTGTTCTGCAGGAGAAACTTGGAAACTTATTTGCTTTAAAGCACTGGTTTTTGGGTATAAAATTCCTAAGGAATTTATATCAATGCCGCTTCCAAATAAAACTAAAACCTCTTTAACACCATCGTTATTAATGTCATTTATTTCTTCTAGTCTAGAAATCTGAACGTTTTGTAGTTTGGTATCATCTACAGTACCAGAATATTGTTTATATTTATAACTAAACGGCCAGTTTTTACTTATTATGAATTTAGAACTATCTAAATTTAAATTTACAAACTGTTTGTCAATTGAAAAAGTTCCTACTAATTTATTGTTTTTATATATGTTTACATTATTGTTACTATATGTCAAAATCAATGAATTATCAAACCAAGCTATTTTTGATGAAGAGTCTAAACTTATATTGCTAACATCAGCTATGTATTTTAATTCATTATCTTTTAGTACTTTAAGTTGTTTGTCCTGCACTATAAATGCTTGCTCATCATCTATGTTTGGCTGGTTTGTGGTGTCTAATTTAGTCTCTTCACTTCCAAATGTATTATAAATATAAAATTTATTTTCAAATTCATCAACTAAAATAATTTTATCACTAATAGCACTTACAAGTGTTTTTTGCAAACTAAAGCTGCTGTATTTATTTAATCTAGAATCATAGACAGTAAATTCAGTAGTAGTTCTGGCAGAATAAACTAATTTATACTGCACAATAAAATTGCTTGTTAGAAAATACTTTTCCTGTCCGGTTTTTATGCTTTTTTCCTTTATTTTATTAAAATTTAAGTCATATACAACTATTTTTTGTGGTGTAATAATCACAAAATTATTTCCTAAAACACCAAAGTTTATTATATAATTTCCGGCATTTATTACTTTATTTATTTCACCGTTAATTGATTCATATATATTATTAAAGTTTGAAAAAAATGTTCTTCCATTGTTTTTTAATATTTTTGTGGTTGGTGTAGGATAATTATTCTTGTAAGTTTTTTTTGTTATTGGAATTGTTTTAATTACTTTACCTTGTTTGCCATCTATAATTTTAGTGCTGGGAACAATAAAACTTTGCGAGCCAATTAAAATATCTTGATAACCATTACCATTTACATCTTCTATTATTTCAAGGTCATTTATTTTGTCTTCATCAAAAAAGCTCCACATAAATTCTCCTTCTTTAGAAAATGCTAAAATATTACTTCCAGAACCAAATAAAATGTAATTTGATGAAGATTTACTTATACTAAATTCAGCATAGCCTGCTGCACCAACAACCGGAAAAATTACTAAAGCCATCAAAATTAAGTATATTGTTTGTTTTAGCATATTTCTCTTAATGTTTTATTATTTATATATTTTAGTAATCTTAATTTATTTAACATTTCCTATCGGAATTAATTTTGTTACAGGTTTAGAAATTCCTGCTTTAGCTAATGCATCAATTACGTCATTTATTTCTTTGTATGCAGATCCTGCTTCTTCAGCTAATCCAGACATTGATCCAGACTTAACATAAATCCCTCTTTGTTCCATTTCTTTTTGTAGTTGATCTCCTCTAAATTCTTTCTTGGCTTGATGCCTTGACATTGTTCTGCCAGAACCATGTGCTGTACTTGAGAAAGTTTCATTGTCTGCTTTTTCTGTACCGACTAATAAATAACTTCCTGTTTCCATTGAGCCGCCAATTATTACTGGTGATCCTATATCTCTATATAATTTTGAAACCTCTGAATTTCCTGGACCCTGACACAAAGTTGCGCCTTTTCTATGAACAACTAATTTTTTCTTTTTTCCATCAATTTTAAATTCTTGTAATCTTGCTAAATTATGAGCTACATCATAGACACAGTGCATCTCCATATCTTCTGCTTTAGTTTTGAAAATTTTTTCAAAACCTTCTCTTATTCTATGTAAAATTACTTGTCTATTTGCGAAAGCCATATTTGCTGCACAAGCCATTGCTTTGTAATAATCTTGTCCTTCCTTGCTTGAAAATGGAGCACATGATAATTCTTTATCTAAAATTTTTATTTTTTCTCTTTGCATTACATTTTCAAAAATTTTTAAGTAGTCTGTAGCAACCTGATGACCAAAACCTCTAGAGCCACAGTGGAACATTATTACAATCTGATCTGGAAAAATTCCAAATTTCCTTGCTATATCTTTATCAATAATATTTTCTGGTTTTACATGCTGAATTTCTAGATAATGATTACCTGAGCCAAGTGTTCCTAGTTGATCAATTCCTCTTTGTCTTGCTTTTTGTGAAACTTTACTTGAGTCAGCCCAGTCAATTCTTCCATTACTTTCTATTCTTTCTAAGTCTTTTTGCCAACCATAATTATTTTCAACACACCATTTAACACCTTCTTCCATTACATTATTGAATTGCTGATTATTTATTTTTACAAAACCTTTGCAGCCTACACCAGATGGTACTGTTTGGAAGAAAGTATTCACTAGTTCTTTTAATTTAGGCTGAACGTCTTTAATTGTGAGATTTGTTGTAACAAGCCTCATGCCACAATTTATATCAAAACCAATTCCTCCTGGAGAGATTACTCCTGTCTCAGCATCCATTGCAGCAACTCCACCAATTGGAAAACCATACCCCCAATGCCCATCAGGCATGCATAGTGCAGCTTTTTGTATTCCAGGTAGGCATGCTACATTGGTTACTTGGTCAAACACTCCGGGATCCATTGTTTCTAATAATTTTTTAGTTGCGTAAATCCTTGCAGGTACGTTCATACCTTGCTTGAAACTAGTTGGGATTTCCCAAACTGCTTCTTCTATCTGTTTTGTATCTTTTGGTATATTTGACATAATCAAAATAAATTATGGTGAGTTTATTAAGTTTTACTGTTATTTTACATTATAAAGAAGTCTTATTTTTGGAATTATATTCAACGGCTTTGTGTAAGAAGTAGCTGGATTTAATCACTTTATACACAGATTTTGGACTTTTTACACAAAGCTATATTCAACGGAACATTTATAAATAATTAACTATTGCTTAGTAGTGTATTTAAAATATGGCAGACGTAGTTGTTCCGGATGGATCTAGCAGAGATGACGATACAGATAAAATTATAACTATAGATATGAGTGCAATAGCAGATGATACTACGCCTTTACTTCAACAAGTTCATAATGAAAAAAGTGAACCAATGGCTATACCTAATTCTTTAAATTTAAATCTTATTCATGATACTAAAATTCATGAGCAAATTGAAGATTTGCGTGTTAGAGACTGTCCTAGTTTAGAAAAGGTTTTGATAGGTTTGGGATATGATGATTCACACAATATTGTTAATGTATCTGTAGAAGACGCTGATCCTATTTATTATAAGGTTGGAACTGGTCTTGTATTTCAAGTAGACTTAGAAATTAATATTGGTACGACTACAAGTGGTTTTGTTGGAATTGATTATAGGACATGTGAAATTCCGAATTTGCATGTTTTGGCAAGAAATTCTTCTAATTTAAATCGTAATAATAAATTAGCGAGCTTGTATAAGAAATGGGTAGATTTTAGTTATAAACATAATTTTAGTAAAATTGTAGGAATGATGGACAGCGATGATGTCGTTAGAATATTCAGAATTTTTGATTATGATAATATTGAAAATGTTGAAATTCATAAAGTTGAATTAGTTAAAAATGAATATTATTTAGAGGCTTCTTGTTTTTATAGATCTTCTGTTGGGAGTATAAAATCAAGTTTATTTTGTGGAAAAATTCCAGCGAGTAAAATTTTATTAGACGTACGTTATTTGGAAGCAAATGTGATGAATTTGAAGAGAAAATCTTCAGCAGGAAAAATTATATCTATTGGCGCTTTTGGACTTGCTAGTTTGCTTGGCTTAGCTTATTTAGGATTGAGTACTCAGGATGTTTCTGGCTATAGTCCTGATTTATTGACTTCAAGTGGCGGTGATTTAGTAAGTCCTGCAGATATGACGCTTCATGAAGATCTTAAGTCTGAATATTTAGGTGACGCTAGCAATGGCGTTGCGGTTGATTTAGGAAGTAGTTCTAGTCATCCACCAGTTAGAATTTCTTTTATGGCACGCAGACCTAAAACTAAGGGCAGTTTATTTGTTAAGGTTGGTGGTGCTTCAGATGGAAGACATGTATTTAAGTATACTGCTGGAAAAGTAGGTTCTTATAGTACAAAAACAGGTAAGCCATCTTTTTATTCAGATGCATTTAATGATTGGGTTGGCACAACTGCTGACAAATATGAAAAAGTTGATTCAGACGGTGTTTATAATAATAAAAATTGCAACAAACCACAGAAAGGTTTAATGAAAGATATGCCTGCTTATGTTTGTGCGCAGCCAAAGTAAGATTCTTAGCAATAGAAATGTTTATTTATCTTCACTATTTTAAAGTAGTGCAAATGATAAAATGGCTGCAATAATTCCAGATGTTTTACCTTTATTGATTGGACAAGATTTATTAGTTAGATATAGTGACGCTGCTACATTGCCTCCTTTTTATGAGGGGTATGTTGCTAAACTTGTCGATTCTTCGTTAGGAGGTATAAGTAGGATAGCTGATTTAGACACTTTGACTGCAGATCCATGTGATTTAGACGGTATGTTTTTTAATAGTACTAATGACACTGCTGCCAGGATAGAATACTTTAGAATTTATAGTGGTCGTATTGATAGATTTGATGCAAGTTCTGGAAAATTGTTTTACAGAGCTGACGCTAGTCTAGGAGTAATTGGAAGTATTGGTGACAGCAGCAGTATATTTGAAGTTGGTAGAAGAGAATATTTATTTTGCTATTACAATGCTAGAAATGGTAAATGTTCTGTATTAAACGTTAATAATGATTTATGTAATGTGAGTTCTTATCTTCTTCCTTTTCTAAAAACATTTGTTCCTATTACGCATGTTGAATGCAGCAGTTCTCCTGTAGGAGTTATATATAATAAAGTATTTTTGGATAAGTTAGACATTCCTGAAGATTTTGTTAAAGGTATTCAGGGCGTTGTGCTTAAAGAAATAAAAAGAGAAAAGTCAAGTAATAGTTATATTTTATCAGGTACAGTTTATTATGCTAACCCAAATGCCAGAGGATTTTCGTTTGTTAAAGGTGCTTTTAGTAAATTTGATAATTTATTTTTAGAACATGGAACTAATTTTTTTGTAGATGGTGATTATTTGAAATCATGTGGCGTTGATTTAGGCCAAGATAATGACTATTCTTATGGTAGTCTTGTTATCAGTAGAGGCACTAATCTTGATTGGAAATTGATTGGATTGGCTGGAGGTATTGCTTTAGGAGTTTTATCTGCAATTTGGATTGCTTATAATATTGTTCCTGGTTATTCTGCTGTAATGGCTCCAAGTGTTGATGCTGGCGCTGACTTAATTAAATCCTCTGCAGATAAAGACAATAGTGGACCAAAATATAAGAAAAAAATTTCTAAACCTAAAAAACATAAAGCCAAGAAAAAATCATCTAAATAATTAAATGTCAACAAGCACTTTTGCTTTCCATTTGTCTTCTTCTTTTATTATTTCAAATTCATGCATTGTAATTGCCTTTGCATCGTCATGGAGATCCTGAGTTTCTCTGTTGATAAAATCACCTTCACATCTTGCAAATATTTCATATACTTTATTTTTGTGTGATATAACAACATCGAACTTGTTAAACAGCAAACCTTCTGTGTCTTTAACAAATATAAGTTCTGAAAGAAAATCATAAAGAAGATTTTCTATGGAATTTGTTTTTAGTGATATTTCATAATGCTCTTTAGTCTCCAATGTTTTTATGTCTACCATGATTTCTTCTAGAGCCAGAGCTGAATTTTCAAATAGGCTTTCTAATGTTTTTCCATAGGCTTCAAAAATTATATCTGCTGTGTGTGGTAGAAATTTATACTTCATCTTCTTTAACATTCCTTCTTTCTACAACAATATTTATTTGCGTTGTCACACCTTCTTTATCTTCCCTTATTAAAATATTTCTGTCAGTTATTTGTTTTACAATGTCTTTTATTGTGTAATCTGACTTCATTTTATCTCCAATCAAAACAGCATTTAGCATATATTCATTTGAAATTTGTTCTATTGTGATCTGCTTTATTGCTGATAATACAAATAACTCGTTATTTGCTAGTTCAAATAATCTTTTTAGAAATTGGAAAAGCAGATTTTTAAGATCCCTTGCTCTTATTATCAGTGTTTTTGTAATAGCTAGATCTATTTCTTCTGTGTTTATTACAATTTCAAATAATGACTTTGCTATTTTTGAGAACGATGCTTCTAAACTTGATGCTTTTTCTGATATTGTTATTTCTTCGACTTTGTGCTTTGACATAAGCTTTTTAATGCAATGCACTTTATATAATTAACCTTGATAATGTTATTACTTTTAAGTAGCTAAATATAGGAAGATTTTTAAATAACTGAAGTTTTATTTTCATGTTAATATGGGAAAGGTTTTGAACTACGTAGGTAGAGGCATAAGAAATTTTGTTAGAAGGCACAAGAAAGGGATTTCGCTAGCTGGAGCTTTAGTATTTGGCACTTCTGCTGCTTTAACTTGTGGCATTTATAAGTATATAACTACTCCTCCAAAGGATTTTGGAAGAGTAGGGCAATACTGGCATACTTACAAAGAACGTGAAAAATTAAAAAGTATAGAAAATAATGGTGCTTTAGAAAATAAGTTGAATATAAATAGAAAAGATAATGGTTCTTCAGGCGGGGCTTATCCTGATCCTAATATAATAGGCATTTGGCCGTTAACTCCGGATAACGGAATTAAGGTAGTTACTTCCAGTGGCAGAGAAATTGTTACTAGATACGCCACTTGGAACTATGCTTCTTTGGATGAAGTACCTAAAACTGTTATAAATTCTGTTTTAAGTGTAGAAGATGCAGACTATCTTGAGCATAAAGGAGTAAACTGGAATTTAAGGAAGATTAAGGGTTTATTTTCTCCTATTCTTGGTGGAAGACGTGTTGGTGGAAGTGGCATAACAGAACAAGTATCTAAAATGATGTTTACTGATTTTGGTAAGATAAAGCCTAGGAGATCAGCAATGCAGAAACTTCGTGAGTTGCGTTATGCTTATTATTTAGATAGTGTGCTTGGCAAGGAACAAGTATTAGAATTTTATTTGAATACAACGCCATTAGGAGACAGTTGTTATGGCGTAAAGTGCGCTGCTATGAATTACTTTGGTAAGGAACTGAGTAATTTAACTTTTCCTGAGAGTTTGTTTTTAGCAGCAATTATTAAAAATCCAGGAGCAAATCCAAAGAATAGTGGTTTTGAATTTCAAAAACGTAGATATGACATGCTCTGTGAGTCTTTGCACGATCTTGAAAGGATTACTGAAGATCAATATAAGGAGTGCAAATCTGCAGATGTGATTAAAATGAAGCCTGGCTTAAAAAGAAGAAGATCTCCAATAAGTGATCCTAGTGTTTTTAGTGCTTTGGCTTATGAATTAGAAAATTATGATTTTGATTTAGTTGACAATGTTGTTCATCAGCCAAATCCAGGTTTTGGGTTTACAGTTTATACTACAATAAATGATGAGATGCATGACGCTTTAGGCCAAGCATTTGTGGATGGACTTAAACCAAATCAAGAACAGGTTCAACTTGGCGCTGGCGCTGTGCTGAATAGCGAGGCTCAAATAGTTGCTATTTTAGGCAGGACAGACTACAGTACGCTAAGCGGAGCTTGGAGTTTTAGGAATCTTGCTGTAGCTGGGAGACGTGCTGCTGCTTCTTCAATAAAGCCTTTTGTTTATGGTTCTTGCTATGACCAAGAGAATTCAAATATTACATGCAAACCAGGCAATGTTATTTCTGATTCTAAAAAAGGATTGAGAAATCCTCCTCATAATTTTGATGGAAAGTATGAAAGAAGAATGTCTTTAGCAGAAGCTTTAACTTCATCGAATAATGTAATAGCTTATAAAGTGTGTCGTAGAATTGGACTTAGAAATGTACTTCCAGTTATAGAAGCTGTTGGATTTGATGTTGCTGAATATGAAACAGTATTTAGGGACTGCAGAAATACTGCTTTAGGCTCAGGGCGTGTAACTCCTTTAGAACTTGCTGCTGCTTATCGTGTTTTTGTAAAAGACGATGATGGTAATTTTTCTGCAGAATATAGAAAGCCAACAATTATTGATAGGGTTGATTTATGGTCTTTTAATTACAAAGTAAATCTATCTGCAACAAAAGTTTTTCGTAGTGCTAACACAGTTGAATCTGTTAGAATTAGCTTAGACAGGCTTGGAAATAAAATTGTTGGCAGTAAATATGAAGCAGATATAGGTTTTAAGACTGGCACTCCAAACCCCACTACACATTGGTATTTAGGTGGAGTTCTTGACCTTGATAGTGTTTCTTATTCTATAGGTTTTCTGGCTGTGGCTAAACCTAAAGTTGTACCTTCAAAAAAAAATCCTAAGGTTTTAGTAAAAGTTTATCCTAATAAGTTGTATGCTAGTGGCGTTCTTGGTCCTGTGGTAAAAAGTTTTGTTGACGGAGTTGCTCCTAGAAAAGAAATGAAGCCTATTGATCTATATGTTCCTGCTGTTGCTAGCTTGGACAGCGTATGCAGTAATTATAATTTAGCAAGCGTTGAGCTAACTTTGCCTAGTGCTGATAATCACGATCTTGAGACACTGGGAGATATTTTAAGTGCTTGCTCTTCTTATTTTTCTGCTAATAATGAAAATGAAAAGTATGGCTTATTTTCTTACGCTGCAGGCCGTGTCTGGGAGACTTTGTACAGTAATGAAGCAACGTCTTCTCCAGGCAGCAAAACTGCTTTGCTTTACTATAGCAGTGCAATTAATTCTTATAAAACAGCTGTTCAGGAAGACAGTTTTAGTAGTTTAGCTGAAGAAAGAATTAGAGATTTAAAGATTAAAAGAGAACAGGAAGCTAATAGAATTCATGCAGATTAATTTTATATATATGTACTATTATTACTATTGAATATAGCAAATCATTTAAGGTATGAAAAAATAACCAGACTTTACACACAAAAATTTTTCGTAAGCTTTATAAATTACTTAAAAATCCAAGTTTTATTGAAATTTTGAGGGGGATATTCAAATATGGCTAAGGCAAAACCACATTTAAACGTTGTATTTGTAGGTCACGTAGACCACGGAAAGAGCACTACAGTTGGGAGATTAATGTATGACGCAGGTGTTATTCCTGAGCAGGATATGAGAAAACTTAAGGAAATGGCTCAGCAGTTAGGAAAGGTTGGTTTTGAATTTGCTTTTGTTATGGATAATCTTAAAGAAGAAAGAGAGAGAGGAGTTACTATTGATTTAAGCCATAAAAAATTTGACACTCCTAAATTCGAATGTACAATTATAGATGCTCCAGGGCACAGAGATTTCATTAAAAATATGATTACAGGCGCTAGCCAAGCAGACGTTGCTTTCTTAGTTGTGGCTGCACCTGACGGAGTAATGGCACAAACTAAAGAACATGTTTTCTTGTTAAAGACTTTTGGTGTAAATCAGATTGCTATTGTTGTTAACAAGATGGACGTAGTAAAATATGACCAAGCTAGATTTAATAAAGTAAAGGAAGATGTAAGTGCTTTGTTAAAGTCTGTTGGATACAAGCCAGATCAAGTTAAGTTTATTCCAGCTGCTTCTTTCTTAGGAGATAACGTAGTGAAGAAGAGTACAAATATGTCTTGGTATACTGGATCAACTATCTTAGAACAAATAGATAATTTCAGTCCTCCTGAAAAACCAACAAACTTGCCGCTAAGATTGCCTTTGCAAGATGTTTATAATATTACAGGCATTGGCGTTGTTCCAGTTGGTAGAGTTGAAACTGGAGTAATGAAAGTTGGCGATAAAGTGATTATAGTTCCTGGAAGGGAAGGAACTGGTATAAAAGGAGAAGTTAAAACTATTGAGATGCATCACGAGCAAATACAAGAGGCTGTTCCAGGTGATAATATAGGATTTTCAGTCAGAGGAGTTAATAAAAAAGATATTGCTAGAGGAGATGTTGTAGGACATGAAAATAATTCACCAATAGTTGTAAGTGAGTTTACAGCACAGATAGTTGTTTTAAATCATCCTACAGTATTGACAGTTGGATACACTCCTGTATTTCATATACACACTGCACAAGTTGCTTGCCAATTTGTTAAGTTGTTAGCAAAACTTGATCCTGCAACAGGACAAGTAATGCAAGAAAATCCTGACATGCTAAAGAACGGAGATGCAGCTAGGGTTGTTATAAAACCTACAAAACCTTTAGTAATTGAGAAACAGAAAGATATACCTCAAATGAGTAGGTTTGCAGTTAGAGATGCAGGTCAAACTGTTGCTGCAGGCATGTGTATTGATTATGTGAAAAAGTAAATTTAACTTCTTTTTTTAATTTTTAATATAAAATCAAGAAAGTATAAATTCTGTAAAACTGAACTAAGAAAGCTTTAAAAATAGTCGTCTTTTCTAAATGTCATGCAAAAAGCAAGAATAAAATTGGCAAGCGCTGAAATTGACTTACTCAATGAAGTAGTTAATTCTATAGTCGATATAGCTAAAAAAACTAATACTGTTATTAGAGGACCAATTCCTTTGCCAACTAAGAAATTAAAAATAACCACTAGAAAGTGCCCTTGCGGCGACGGCAGGGCTAGTTTTGATAGGTTTGAAATGAGAGTTCATAAAAGACTAATTGATTTAGGCGTTGATGAGAGAGCATTAAGATTAGTTATGAGAGTTCCTTTACCAAAAGGGGTGAACATAGAAATAAACCTTTTGGAGAAGTAAATGACTAGAGAATTAGAATTAATGTTGGGCGTTGACCTTGCTGGTGAAAATGCACCAAATAGATTAGCTATTTTTCTAAATGATTTTGTTAAAGTATTACATTCTCCCAATTTAAGAGTTTTTCAATTTCATCCTTTGCCTTCTAAGAAAGGAGATAACTATAGAAGATTAATATCCTTAGGTTCTCATGAAGTTCCTCTCGATGTTTTTAGTCAAAGTGACTGGGGTCCAAAGGTTTCTTTGTATGATGCTGTAAGAAAGGATAGATTTTTTTCTTTTGAGTTAAATTATGGTAGGATTGTTCCTGTTGAAATTCTTCCAGACAATTTACTTCCAGGTAACTATCTTTTGATGGAATTGCATAATGGAAATAGTCATAAATCTTATCATATTCTATATTTAGATGAAGGATTACAAGAGTTTGCTTTTTCTGGCGGACCAAAGTATAAGAAACAGTAATTATAAGAATTCTACTTCAGTTTCTAATTCTTGTTCATCTGGAATAAATTCTACAATTGCAGGTATTAAGTTTTTGGATTTTATTTCTTGTTTATGTCTAAGAACAATTCTTCTGGATGTCCATAATCTGTAATGTTTTTCATCGACTAAAATATCTTGCTTATTTATTCTAAGATCTTGGCATATTTCTGTTCTTAAGTGCTTTAGCTTTTCTATTTCCTCTTGTTTGTTTTTTTGTTTTAGGTATTCTGTATAATTGAAAGAAGGTTTTTCTGTATATATTGCCCCTCTTATTATTGTTCCTTGTTCTGTTTTTAGATCAAATTTTGCTTTTTTAAACTCTTTCATGGGATTGTTTCTTTAGGAAAAGATTTAAATATTAGTTGCATTTATTTTTATACCTTGATGGTGATAACATAAATAAGATGGCAAGAGAAATTAAACGTACAAGATTTGGAGATGGTCCTAATGATATTCTTGTTATAGAGATTGATACAGGAGATGAAGGAGGCGCCAAGGAAGTTGAACCAAGTTCATCTGCTCATTGCCTTGCAATAAAATATTTGCATGAAAGTATGAATACAGTTTATCCAGATAGCTATGTTAAATATAGGGTTGCTTTGTACGACGCTGCTAATCTTGCACATAAGAACAGGGTTGGTTCAAGTAATGTTAAAGAGGGCAGAACAGTAGGATACGTTAAACCTTATGAAGGTATAAATCCTGAAATACTTCTTCTTAACCCTAGTGTTGTTAGCTATACTTTTTCAGTTTTGGAGCGCTGTAGAAAGGATCCTAAAAGATCGCTTAACGGGCAATCTTATATTAAACTAGAGAACCTTGTTAGATCAACTTTAGAGAAAAGAAGAAGGCTGGAAGCGCAAGATTTAGAGACTGGTTTAATTGAGACAGTTTACAGCCCTTTTATTTCTAATGTGCCAGATGACTTTAAGATTGAAGCAGCAGTTTTGGATTATCTTATAAACCAGGGAGTGCCGCCTACTTTTGTTCCTGTAGAATATGAAATGCCAATTTCCCAGCTTTATAATTCTGTACCTAAAAATCACCCTAAGGTAAGTAAAGATTTTCAGGCAGGTATTTTAACTGCATTAAATCTTGTTAGTACACAATTAGCTTCTTTTGTTAAGACGTTATCACCTGATGCTAAAAATGCAACTGCAATTAAAAAGAGTCAGTTTTTTTCTGCAATAATGGATTTGAATAAAGGAAAGTCACTTATTCCTGATTCATGTATGCATCAACTACTTGAGGTTTATGATAGATTTACTGGAGCAAAAATTTTTGATGATGGAAGTAAGCCTCCTATGTTTTACCTTAATAGGCCAGGTAATCATTTTTTAACAAGTTTAACTATACGTATGATAATTAAAGAACTAGAGAAAAAAGAATTTATAGTTGTTGGTTAATTCTTTAGAACAAACTATTTAAATTTGTATTTCTCTTTATTTAAGAGGTGATGTTAATGTCTGAATTTGTCAAAGTAGCAGGTGTTGATGAAATAAAAAATGGTAAGATGAAGAGCTTTTCTGTTAATGGAAGTAAATTGTTAATAGCAAATGTTGATGGAAAATATTATTCTATGTGTTCTGTTTGTACTCACAAAGGTGGTCCTTTAGAGTATGGCAAACTTAATGGCAATATAGTGACTTGCCCGTGGCATGGTGCTGAATTTGATGTTACAAACGGGAAAGTTTTGAAAGGGCCTGCTGAGAAGAATGAAAAAAAATATGAAGTAAAGATACAAGGTAATGATATATTAGTTAAAATTTAATATTTGTTGATATTAATTTGGGAGCGTTTGGGCTTCTGATATTTAGAAGCATTTTTCCTGGAAATTGATCTGAATGGTATAAACAGTAAGTTATATTTGTTTTATATTTATTATTTATTTTTTTAATAATATTACTTAATTCTTTTAAATCCACTTCTGTAATATGGGTGTTTCCTAGATTGAAATCTATTTCTAAATCGTTTTTTGATATTAGTTTAGAAGGAATTTTTCCGTATAGTTTGAATTTTATTGATATTATATTTTTAATTATACTATTTAAGAATTCTTTATTTTTGAATGGCTTTTGTGTATTAATTTTGGTTCACCCTAAACTATTTAGATTTTTATTTTATTTAAAATTATCTGTAAAGCGAAAGGTTAATTTATTACCTATTTTTTGATTTTACCATGAGAAAATTAATTTTAGTATTGTTTTTTATCTTAGCTGTTTCTTCAGTTTTTGCTGGCTGTTCTGGACAAAGTAATACATCTTTGCCTATGGGTCATAGTGTTCAGGATGTTGGAAATGACAAAGGAGATGTAGCTCCTGATTTCAGTGTTAAACTTATTGATGGTACAGATTTTAAATTAAGTGATTACAAAGGTGAGAAACCAGTTTTACTTTATTTCTGGGCTACTTGGTGCCCTTATTGCAAGGAAGATTTTTCTGTTGTGAAAAATGTTTATCCTAAATATAAAGACGGTGTTGAGTTTTTAGCAATGGATTTGGATTCTAGTGAAGACATTGAATCTATTAAGGAATATGTTAATAAAATGGGTTTGCATGATATTAAGTTTACAACTGCTCAATCAAGTGTATTAGTTGATTATGGAGTTCATTCTACTACAACTAAATACGCTATTGGCAGAAATGGTCTTATTTTATGGAAGGGTAGTGGGGCAGTAGATGAAGAAACTTGGGAGACAATATTTACAGGTTTGAAGAATTCTTAGATTTTTGAATATTTAGACAATTTTATAAACTAATTATGTTCATTCAGATCACGCTGATGTTTTCCGATGTTCTAATTTTACACTGTTTTTGTGTTTTAAACTTTATATCTTTGTTTCTTGCTTAGCTGTGCAATGGAACACTTGACTTATAGATGTCATAGTTTTCTAAAACCTTATCTACATAATAAAGACGTGACTTATATTTAAGCTCATCCCTGTTTTTCTAATATTTGTGCTATATTTACCCCTACATTTTGTATAAAATGGTAATATTTATATAGTTGTAGAGGTAGTTATTTGTATGGTTTTGATAAGAAAAAAATCAATAGATAGCAAGGAGTATTATTATTTGGAACATTCATTTAGAGAAGCAGGTTCTGTCAAAAAAAAAGAACTTTACTTAGGAACTGAGATTCCCAAAAATATTGAAGAAATCAAGATAAAATTTACTGAAGAAATATATAAAGAAAGATGGAGTAAAACATTAGAAGAGATAAAAAAAGAGTATAATAAAGAAAATAGATCAATACCAGAATCGTTAACTGAAAAAGAAATAGAATCTTTTATGATTAAATTTACTTATAATACTCAAAGGATAGAAGGTTCAAGGTTAACATTAAGAGAAACTGCAAATTTATTAGAAAAAGGAATAACGCCCAAAGAAAAACCTGTTAGAGATGTTAGAGAAGCAGAAGCACATAAAAAAGTATTCTATGAAGTGTTAAAATTCAAAAAAGACTTGTCATTAGATTTAATTCTTCATTGGCATAGAATGTTGTTTTTAGAAACAAAAAAAGATATGGCTGGAATACTAAGAAAACACCAGGTTGCAATATCTGGGAGTAAGTTTATACCTTCCTCTCCTGTAGAAGTTTATTTATTATTAAGGGAATTCTTTAAATGGTATGAAAAAAATAAAAGTAAGATAAATCCTGTAGAATTAGCAGCATGCGTTCATTTAAAATTTGTTACAATACACCCATTTGGAGATGGGAATGGGAGAATATCAAGACTGATGATGAATTTTGTTCTCAAAAAAAATAAATATCCAATGTTAAATATAAAATATGAAGGAAGAAATAGTTATTATAATGCGCTTGAAAGATCGCAAGTAAAGAAAAATGAAGGAATATTTATACAATGGTTTATAAAAACTTATATAAAAGAAAATAAAAGATATTTGAAGAAATAAGTTCCTCATCCCTGTTTTTCTAATATTTGTACAAATATAGATCCTTTAATTCGTTTTGGAAAAATTTTTAGCTATCTCTCTTGAAGTTAAACTAAACTATGAATTTCCGCAAGGGTATGCTCATACTATCTAAATAAAACTTTGAAATTTTAAAAATTTAAGATGAATAGTCGCCAGAAATCTAGCGAGCTTCTAAATTGAGAAATTATTTAATTAAGCTCGCGACCACTCTTTAGAGTGGAGTGAATGGTGTGTAGAAACATTATTCTAGAAATAGTTTAGGAATAATGCTGGTAAAGTGATGCATCCCGAAGGAGGCAACGATGAGCATCTACTAGCAAAATACTCATGCACATTCAATCGCATGGAGCACATGGCATTTTGAATGGTGCACTAAGTATTGGTATAATATATTCAGGCAAGACTACATTAAAAATCTTTGCCTGATTGCAATAAGCGAAGCTGCAAAGAAGAATAAGATAGAAATTATGGAAATTGAAGTGGATGTAGATCACATTCATCTTATTGCTTCAATTCCACTAACAATGGCGCCTAGTAAAGCACTAAACTTAATCAAAGGATTTAGTGCTTACTTATTGTTTAAGATTGTACCAAATCTCAGGCTTAGATATAGAAAAGGACATTTATGGAGCAAGGGAAAATTTGCAGCAAGTGTTGGGCATATAACTTTAGAAAATGCGAAAAAATATCTCGAGGAGCATCACGCCAAATCAATTAAAGGAATCTCCACCCTTTAGGGTGTGAGAGGATGTCAATTTTTAGAAATGTGGAAACAAGCTGAGAGATGATACAGGGTGTTTTATGGGATGTACTTTATATTCTAATTCTACTTATTATAACTATGAAAACAAAAATTAAATTGGAGGTAAATAAAATGCACTTATGTCATGAAACTGAGGATTTTGTGATTGTTTCAAAAGATCTCAAAAGTTAATTTTATATAGGTATGGAAGACTTTCTAAAATTACGCCGAGGTCGCCTAACCTGGTATGGCACAGGATTGCTATATAATGGTTTGCAAATATCCTGCGTCCTCACGGACTTGTGGGTTCAAAAACCATTTAGCACTATCAATGATGTGGCTTAGTGCCTTTAGATGATTGATAGTCCCACCCTATAAAGGTTCATTTAGAATCTTTAGGTGAACGGCGTTTATAGTAACTGTGCTTAAGACCTCGGATAAACTTTTTTAATAGATAAAAATGGTAAAATAAAAGATATTATTGATAAAATTAATTGTGAAACACATGGTAAAGATGTTTTGGAGATGTTTTAAAAATGGGAAAAAAATATAGGGTTGAATTGGATAGAGAAGGTTGTATAGGTGCAGCAGCCTGCGTTGCTGTAGATTCTGATAATTGGATAATTGTTGAAGATGGAAAAGTTGATTTGAAAGATAGTATTAAAGATCAAAAAACTAGTTTTTTTGTAAGAGAAATTGATGAGTCTGAATTACAGAAATGGAAGGAAGCTGCTGAAGCTTGTCCTGTTACTGTAATACATATTGTTGATTTAGAAACTGGTAAGAGGATAATATGAAAACTGAATGTCCCAAATGCAAAAGCAAGCACATTGATGCTGTTGAATTAATGGGAAGTAAATTTCTAATATGTTTAAGTTGTGGTTATGATGAAAGTGAAAGTGTGTTAGATGTTTATCCAGAATCCAGGGGTGGAAAAGGCGGGAAAGGTACCCCTTATAAACGTGGTGGACCAATGAGAAGTGTAAAAAGATAATTTTTTATATTTTTACTCTAAAATGGAATTTTCTTCCTATATAATATCCTTTAAGATATGACTCTGAAGCCTCACTTGGGGAAATATTTATTAATCCGTCGTTTAATCCCCTAGAGAACTTAATGGCAGCAACGTCTTGTGTCCTTGCTTTGGCTAAATCTTGACCAGCTTGATATAGTTTTGATCCGTCACCACAACTTATATCTTGATTTGTATTCATTATTCTTTTATCATAAAATCCTTTAATAATATATTCTATATTAATAAAAGTTAATTTATTTAAGATTGTGTCTAAAGAATTACTTGGTAATTGGTATTTTGTAGCAATGCGTTTTAAAGTTACTACTTCTTCATCTGCGCCAAACATAAATCATCAATTTTTTCTTTACTTTTTAAATATTTAGTTATTTCATCATATTATTTTTATAAATAAATTTGTCAATTTGCTTTTTTGCCAATTCTCTTTTTCTTTGATGTTCTTTTAGAAAAGAATTTATTTTTTCAATTAATATTTCTTTCAGTTCTCCTGTTAATAATTTTCCTGATTTGTAATCGTAGTAAATTTTTTCTAGTTTTTTATCATCAGGTTCAAACAACATTCTTAACCATTGGTAGCTTATATCTATTTCTGGATTGCCGCCTTTTTTTCTGTGTTCCTCTACTGTTGCTTGACCGCCTGAAAATGCGTACTTTCTGATTTTTTTAGCTACTACTTCAGGCGGATCTATTGTGTGTAGTGCAGATGATTCTTCTGATGATGACATTTTTCCACTTGATCCTGTTAGTGATGGCAAGAACATGCACTGAATACTTGCTGGTTTGTAATAACCTAATTTTGGTAGAATATCTCTTGTAATTCTGAAATGTGGATCTTGATCGATGGCATGTGGTATTAAACAAGGGATATTTTTATTTTTTATAACTGAAGGTAGGAATGCTGGAACAGTTTGCATTGAAGTATAAAATATGGCACCTATATTTGTTTGTTCATTTAATCCAAAAGAGGATTTAACCATAGAAAATGTTATTTTTTTAGCGATTTTGCATGCTTCTTTATACATTAAGTCAGCATGTTTTGTATCAACTAAGAATTTTGTTTTTTTCTGATCAAAACCAATAGCAATAACGTCTAGCATATTTTCATGTAAATATTTTTCTGTATCTTCAGATGTTAATTCTTGTTTGAATAAAAATTTTTCTTCATCTGGAAATTGGAACCACAATTCCGCATCAAATTGGTCTTGCAACCACTTTGTGAACAACCAAGGCATTAAATGTCCTAAATGTACATTACCAGATGGAGCCCTGCCACTATATAAGTAAAATTTATTTCCTTTTTCGTATTCGTTAAGCAGCCAATTTAAATCTCTATGAGCAAAGAATACTTTTCTTCTTAACATGAAATGTAGATCTTTTGTGTGTTTTTTTATTCTTGTTAGGATTTCATCATTAATTTTTTCAACGCCAAATTCCTTGATTAATCTGTCGTAATCAACTTCCCCTTTTACATCCCATGGAGTTACTGTGAAATTCATACAAGAATTGGTTTTAGCTTATTTTTAATTTTATTGTTTTACTTTTTAATGGTGTTAATATGCTTTTGAAGCTAGTTTTATAAGTTTTTTGTATTTTTGTTATTTATGGTTTATAAAGAAGCAGCAAATATGCACACTGTAGGAGATGGCGAAATACCTTATTTAATTATTAGGCTATTAAACGGTAGAGGAAGCCTTAAGAATTTAGACATTAATGCAGTGATATGTTCTCCTTTAGAAAGTCAACATAGTGATATAATTAGAACTGGAGGACTAAATGCTATTAATTGTGTTTATTCTGATTTAAGTCCTGATTATATAAGAATGAAAATTGCAGAGAAGGGCAACTATAAATTTAATGTTCTTTTGGTTTTTCCCGGTGGTCCTGTTGTTGATTCTTTTATGTATGATAAAGTTTCTTCTGCTTTGGAAATATCAATGGAAGAAATTCAAATGCCTATTAATCTAATTGTTTCTGATGATACAATACTTAATGATAGAGCTTTTGTTCCTACTGATGTTGAATTTATATTGAGATACGGATATAAATATTTTGTTGGAAAAAAAGAATATGAAAAATTTGATTTAGACGTTCCTGATAAATTAAAAGCCAGATTTGCAAACAACTTGTCTGCTGTAAGAGCTAATTTATTAACTTCTAGACATTACTTAGCTTATAATGAAGAAAAGTTCTATGAAAATTTTAAAGAATCTGTGCGTATTGCAATTGGCTCTATAGGCCTTATGACATCAATACTCAGAAGTGACGGCCACAACATACCTGACGTTAAATTACTAAGCAACTTAAAAACATATCTTGGCGAATTAGACTTTAGTGGGCTTATTGAATTAGTTGATGAAGGTAAATTAGACCACAATTACAATCACTTAAGAGGAAGAGCTGACGAAGTGTTAAAATATTCTAAGGTTTGTGTTAACATTTTGGAAAACTTAGTAAGATCTTATTTGAGAACTTATAGAGTTGACAGTGATATTTATGAACAATTTCTTGTTACTAGATGTTCTGCAGAAAGACTTGTTGGGCTACAAGCATTTAGGGGAAATTCTCTGCAGCATTTAGAGTGCAGAATTTAGTAAATTTTATTATTTTGTAGTTATTTTATTTTTTGTGAGCACTTTCAGATTTATCAGAACGGCCCCAATTGTTAATATAAAATAATAAGCATTGCTGGGGAAAGATGCTGTGCGCAGGAGTTGCGGCTACAAAAAGCTTCGTTATTAAATTGCTGTTTTTGATAAATGCTGCAAAATAGAAATCTTTATAAGTATGTTACTACTTTAGGGATGTTACGGAGTTTTGAATTATGTCTATTAAAAATTGGACAATAGGTGGCCTTGGTGCACTTGTTTTAGGACTTGCTGCTTCTTCTTTAACTTGTAAGCCTTGCAATGATTTAGCAAGAAAAGTTAGTGGTAAAGAACTTCCTTTATTTGGTCGTGTTAATGGAAATACGCAAAACAAAAATCCTGCTCCTTTGCCTAAGCCTCATGTTGCAGATGACGAACCTGCTGCTGACGAAGGTAGTAGTGATGATAGTTCTGAAAAAACTACAGAATCTGCAGAAGTAGAATCAAAAAGTTCTGGTTCATCAGACGCAGATTCTTCTTCTAAAAAACCTAGTTTTGTTAAAGTTGGCAATGTTGGAAATAAAGACGTATTCAAATATGACTTAGGTAAAGTTAGGGATGGAGAGGGTTCATTTTTGTACGCTGTTAGATTTAATAAATGGGACGACAGTTCTGAAGGAGACACCTATAAAAAAGTTGGTCAAAATGATGTTTACAATAATAAAAATTGTAAGCCACAGAAAAATTTTATGAAAGGTATGCCTGCTTATGTTTGTGTTCTTCCTAATAATGGGGAAAGTGGAGACACTCCTGGAGATGCTGGTGATCGTGCTCCAAATAATGTTGAAGTGAGGTCAGATTCTGGTGCAGTTGCAACAACAGATCCTACATCTACTCGAACTTTGCACGTAGCAATAGAACGTCCAAGTTCTCCAGATCTTGGTTCAGATTCTGGCGTAGGCAGTTCTGGAACAATTGAATTAGTTGTTAATCCTTATGCTAATGCTACTGAGACAGCAACTCCTGCTGAGAGTGGCGACTCTGAAGATGATAGTTCTGGCGATACTTACGATGAAGATGCTGCTGGCACTTCTGGTCGTCGTGATTATACTGACCCTTTTGGCGTTGTTTTGTCTGGCGACCCAGTTGCAGCACAATATGGCACTGCAATAATAAGTGGTTTTAATGAAGCTTATCAAGATAAATATAGGACTAAGAACAGCGGTAAATGCTTAAGTGTAAATATTGGTTTAGAATACGCTGTTGGAGCAAAAGGCGAACTTGTTAGTATAAGGGGATATTTTTGTGGGGACTTAGAATCATGCGCTGGAAGAGGAAAACTTTATTTGGATCAACCTCATGATTCTAGTTTAGATGAAAATTTTACTTTTGGAAGAGAGCTGATTAAGGTAATAAGAGTAGAGAATTCTAAAAGGCCACTTGTTTCTGTCAAAAGAGGAAACTACGTAGGTTCTATAATTGAATTTGGTTGTGAATGATAAGTTTTAAATAGTAGTAATCACTCTTGTGTGATAACACCATTGGGAGGAGTAAATGTCTTTAAGATCACTACTATATGCAGCGCTTTTTTTATTTATTGGCAGTGCTGAAACTAACGTTGATGCTGCTAGAAAACCTAGGTCAGAGAGAACAGCGTTTTCTAAAATAAAAGAAAAGGGTAATGTACATGTTTTTAAGTACAGAGTATCTAGTGGTGAAAAAGACAGTGATATTGCTTTGAAATTTGGGATTTGGGACAGAGGCCAAGGCAGTTTGTATGAAACAGTTACTTCTGCAAGCGTTACTGGCGACCCTTCTTGTAAACCTCAACTTCTTAAAAAAGAAAACATTGCTTATGTTTGCGCTAATAGAAAACTACGTGTAGTGCCTAATGATTTCAAAGGGCCTTCTATTGAATTTATAGATTTGTTTGATACTCCTTATTGGGGTTCTTTGTTGAAGGTTACAAAGAGTTTTGGTCCTGATGGATTTCCAGTTCACACTGTTGATTTAAATATAACTGCAAGAGAAAAAATAAATGTTAATTCTAGGAGAAGTGCTTATGCTTATAGAGGTTCACATGATTTGGAAAGTATAACTATTTTTGCTTTTGATAGAGATGCTGAGAGAGATCTTACTTTATGTCCAGAAAAAGTCTATGAGTTTAAGTATGACGAGCTAGTTACTTTGCCTAATTGCATTACTGATGGTTCTTATGGTATTTTGGCAGCTTTAGAACATTTTGCTAAGTTTGAGTATGGCGTTTTAGATAAATATACAGAAACTGTTCCGCCAGGATTAGCAGGTTTTAAGGCTGGAAGATTAGTTAAACCATCTGCAGAACTTGCACCAGCTCCGATAATATTTATAACTCCTCCACCTTCTCCAACACCTTTAGTTCCAGTTCCAGTTTCAACAATACCAGCAGCTCCTAGTGGTTCAAGTGCTTCATCTTCTGCTACTACAACAGTTCATTCTCCACCTATTAGTTTCAAAGCTAGAAGACCAGGACCTGGTTCAGCTGTACCTTCAGTTGGTTCAGGAATTTCAACAATACCAGCAGCTCCTAGTGGTTCAAGTGCTTCATCTTCTGCTACTACAACAGTTCCTTCTCCACCTATTAGTTTCAAAGCTAGAAGACCAGGACCTGGTTCAGCTGTACCTTCAGTTCCAGCTTCGGTTTCTGTTTTTAGCGGTTGGACTGATACCGCTTTAGGTTCAAGCACTGAATCTTGTAGTGCCTGCGCATCAACAAACTCAGTACAATTTGTAGGAGGAGTTAGAGTTCGTGGCTTGTTAAGTAACGTTGAATTTAATAGCAACACAGGTTTAGAATCTTCTTATGGTTTTATTGGTGGAGATTTACGTTTAGTTTTGGGTGGGGGTGTTGGGAATAATTATTTAGCAGTTTCTGCAGCTGCTGGATTAAGAAAAGTTGGCGTAGATGGATTATTAAGTAAAAGGCTTTTGGACTTTGGTGACAATAGTAATACAACTCATGTAGAAGTTGGACCGTCTGGAAGATTACATTTAGCTAAAGGAAATAAATTGGAAGTTGATGCTGTACTTAATCCTGCTTTTTTATATAGTAGAGAGCGTGTAAATAATTTTGGCGGAAATAGTTTCTTAGAGGAAGGTAAAGGGCTTAGGATAAATGGCAGTGTAGCTTTACCTCGTCTCTTATTTAATGGAGAAAAATTTGCTTGGGGTTTATACGGTGATTTTGATTTAGAGGCATTGAGACTAAAGCAAACTAATCTGAATAGTGGACAGGAAACTTTGTTTGGCTGGAGAACTAGAGGATCTTATGGCGGAGGCAGTTCTTTTAGTTTTGATGCTTTAGGAACAGACGTTAATATTGGTGTTGGATTTAGGACGCACCATAATTATAATTTAGCTTTAAGAAGTAATTTATCTCCTAATGATTTAAAGTGGTTACAATACAGACAACAGAGAGGTTTTATACTTGATTTAAGTGATCTTACTGTAGGTGATTCTAGAGGGTATACTTTAGACCCAGCTTTAACTATTGAAAATGATAGGTTTTATTTAAGACTTGAAGGACAAGTATCTATTTATGGAAATGTAAGGAGAGGGGGATTTTGCTTAAATACTGGTGGCAAAACCAGAGGTGGTTTATACATTGGTAGTGGGTTTTGTTACAGTGATATTACTCAAGAATCTGAAGCAGGCAGTGCCAGAAGCAGGGGAGGATCAGTTAATATTACTTTAGGAAGTCCCAGTATTAAATTAAATCCAAGAATTGATCAGGCAGACATAAGATAAATTTTTATAGCTTTAATTTTTTAAAAAATCATGATATTTTCTATTATAGTTATTTTGGGATGCTTTTTTGGATATTTAATAGCTAGGCTTACAAAGGAGGAATTGAAGAAAGGCTTGGTTTATTTTAAAATATTAGAACTTTTTATTTTGGCTTTGTTGCCTTTTATATTTTTATATCATTCTTTTAATATTTTCTTTTTTATTTTAGGAATGTTATTTGGATTTGTTTTTAGATACGAATATTTTTATTTTGGTGTTGGTTTTTTTTCTAGTTTTCTGAATAAAGACTTAAATTTTTTAACTTCTTCTTTGATTTTTATTTACGGTCTGCCTTATGGAAGCGTATTATTTTTTGTTAAGAAATTTAGAATGTTGTTTTATAATGTTGTTTTATTTTTTATACCATTTTTAATTTATTATCTGAATTATGATTTTTTGTCTTTCTCTGCTGGGGGCTTGTTAGTATTGTTTTTCATGAATTTTTATAGGCTTTTTAATAAATGAATATACTTTATGAAATTTATATTGAATTTACAAAATTTTTATAAGTTAAATATCTAAGAATTATTAAATGGGATTTAAAGCAAGAGTTATTTTGCCTGAAAATAGACCGCCTGGCAGGGCTTATATTCATTACCTTGGAATGAACGAAGTTTATGGCTCTGTTAAATCAGCTTATAATTATTTGTTTTTTGCTCTTTCAAAGCATGGTGATAAATTATTGACTTTTGATTTCTTTTTGGCTAATGTTTGGGGAGATATTAAAGAGGACAAGAAGGTTATAGATTTTTTTGGCTATAAAGATATTAAAGTATGGGGCAATAGTAATCCAAGTGCAATTCCATTTCAAGTTGTAAATGGGGATTATTTTCCAGATGGAATTATCACTTGCGAAGATACTCTTATTGCTTTTGGTAGAGAAGGTGAATTTAGGAGAAAAACTAATAATCTAGATGAGTTTATGAGAAATTATCCAAGTGATATTGGCGGTTTAGAAAAAGGAATAATTACTATTTATCCTAGAAAATAGCACTAATCTTATAAACTTTCTTGAAGTTTTATTTTTATGTTATACTTAATTGGACTAGGATTGGGAGATGAGAAGGATTTAACTCTTAATTCTCTGGACGTTATTAAAAACTGCAGTTTTGTTTACTTAGAAAATTATACTTCTTTTTTAGTATTTGATGTTAAGAAATTAGAATCTTTAATTGGCAAAAATGTTATTTTAGCAGAAAGGGAGTTTGTTGAAACCAGTGATGAAATGATTAACAATGCTTTAAATTCTGATGTTGCATTTTTAGTAAAAGGTGATGTTTTTTCCGCAACAACGCATGTGGACTTGTTTTTGAGAGCAGTTCATCATGGCATTAGGTGTAGTGTTTTGCATAATTCTTCCGTGCTTACAGCTGTAAGTGATACTGGATTAAGCTTATATAAATTTGGAAGAGTTGTTTCTATACCTTTTGATTATAATAATGTTTACAGTTCTTATGAAACATTTTTAAGCAACGGAGATTCACATACACTTTTCTTACTAGACTTAAAACCCAGTGAGAATAAATTCATGAACTTTAAAGACGGATTTAATTATTTATTAAATAAAAGTGGAGAAAGAAATGACAGTAGAATTGGCCTTGACACTATGTGTGTTGTTTGCGCAGCATTAGGAACTGATAAGGCTGTTATAAAATATGGCAAGATCTGTGACTTATTAAATTTTAATATTGATGCTTACCCGCAGTGCATTATAATTCCTGGCAAGACGCATTTTGTTGAAGAAGAAGTTCTTAATTTATTTAGACTATAATGGTGTCGGAACAATACAAGAGATATGTAGAAAATTTTTCTCGAGTAAATGGCAATGGTGATTTATTTAATCCTATTCGTGAAATTTTTAGAACTAGAAGTGATTGGGTATTACCTATTGATTTTTTCTTAGTTGGATATCTAAATGATTCTGGAGACTATATTGAAAGTCTTGGAATTCCCGGTCTTCGTATAATGTGTCGAAGAGATTCTGCAATGTGGAATGGTTTTTGTTCTTATACTGAAAGACAATTAAATACTATTATTAATTATCTAAATAATAGTTATGGTTTACCAACAAAAGATAGATTAAATTTTTCTAGTAGAAAATTTGTTATGCACACTGTTAAAATAACTGATATTCTTGATAGTTGTTGTTTGGAATTACCTGGCGATGAAGTAGTTGATTTATCTTCTAAAATTGACTCAATTACTGTTAGAATTATACCAAGACTATCCCATCCATCAAAGTTTAATGTTGAACAAGGATTTTATCATGCGAATGGCGTTCTTGATATTTATCAATCTCCTGTTTTAAGAGGAGATATTTTAGCTCATGAAATAGGGCATGGCATATTTGGTTATGACCATCATGAAATAAAGGGTTGTTTGATGGATAGTACTTCAAATAAAAATGAACCAAATATTAGCTTTTGTGAAGAAGATCAAAAAGTACTTGCAAGATTAATATCTTAATTATTCTTCATCTGCCACAATCAATGTGCTTGTTTTTACTACGCCTTTTACTTTTCCTATTTTTTCCAAAGCCAGTTCTTTTAAGTCAATTAGGTTTTTTGATTTTACATGCACCATTATATCATATTCACCATATATTAAATGCACATTCTCTATTTCTTCTATATTTGTTAGTTCTTTGGCTACTTTATTTACATCTACACCTTCAACTGCAATCATAACATAAGCTCTTACCACATTAAAGCCTCCTTATTTTTTCTCCTTTACCAGCTCTAATTTTGTTAGGTTTGAATTAGGTATAAATATTATCTCATTATTATTTGTTTCTATTTTTGTTTCTAATAGTTTTATCTCTATTACTTTGCCTTTTATATCTTTGGTTTTTATTTTATCCCCTAGTTTTATTTTTTCAGTCCTTATTATATAAATTCCTGATATAAGGTTTGGAAGCCAGTCTTTGAATGCCAAAATTATAAATATAACTATTAAAATAATGAATACTACAAGAATTGTCTGCAATATCTTTGTTGATACACCTAATTGGTTTAGTGCAAATATTATTGTTATCAGGTATATTATATATTTTACAATTGCGCTTATGTAATTCTCTAGATTTATTTTTATCTTTAATTGTTGTTCTAGTGTTTTGTTTACTTCTATGCCTTTTATAAATCTTCTAAGTATGTTGCTTGTTACTTGCGCTATTATTAGACCCATAATTAATATTAAAAACCCAGTTAATAGCCTTATTAATAATTCTTGATACGGGACCATATTTGTTGTTTTGATTAAATCTTTTTAATTTTATGGCTATGAATTTATAAAAGTTGTGCTTTTTTATAGTTTTATTCTAAGAATCTGAATTTTTGCTTATATAAATCCTGTAGCCTGAGGATTTTGATATTTCAGTTACGTTGTTAAAAACCTCTTTCATTTTCCTTGAGAGCTCTTTTCCGCCCTTGTTGTGCCTTGCTACTACCTGCAGTAAACCATTTTTTTCTAAGTATTCTTTAGAATTTTCTATTAATTTAAAGCACAATTCTTTGCCTGCAGTTTGCGGTGGATTTAATAGTATTGCATTAAATTTTTCTCTTATATTTTCAAACCCATTGCTTTGGACAACTGTTGCTTTTAGTTTATATATATCTAAGTTTTTCTTTGTTAACTGTATTGCTCTTTCATTTATGTCTGAGAAAGTTAATTTTAATGTTTTATTTGATTTAAGTAAAGCTAGACCTATAATTCCATAACCGCAGCCTAAATCTAAAACTTTCCAGTTGTCTTCTATTATACATTTATTTATTAATATTTCAGAACCTAGGTCTACTCTAGAAATTGAGAATAAACCAGATGCTGTGAAGAACTCTATTTCTTTGTTTCTTAATTTAACTTTTAATTTCTTTATTATTAATTTTGATTGGGGTGACTTGGTAAAGTAATGTTCTTGCATATCTTTTATAAAATCTATAAATCTTTTAATAATTGCTCCGAAACATATTAAAATCTGAATAAGTTATTATTTTTATGTCTGTCTATGAATTGATAAAAATTAATTGGAAAGCCTATTGCTTAATGTCTGCTATTGCTTATATTGAAGAAATGACTAAACCTAAACATAAAGTTGAATATAAAACTCGTTAT
>C687J35504_10000034_pt1 | contig 108312 bp, 118 predicted proteins | sample RifCSPhighO2_02_FD_35504 | JGI IMG/M metagenome (IMG submission 35504) | reverse complement strand
TAGTGCGCGAGCTCATCTTTTGCGACTTCGAGATTATGCGAACGAGCCGCGTCTATTCCGACGCGGTCCATAAACTTGTACATATTCGCGAGCCACTCTTCAAAGAACTTCTCCCAATCGGATGGATGCACGAAGTACTCGATCTCCATTTGTTCAAACTCGCGTGTGCGGAAAATAAAATTTCCCGGAGTAATTTCATTGCGGAACGCTTTTCCAATCTGTGCCATTCCAAACGGAACGCGCTTACGACTCGATGTAATCACATTCGGAAAATCCACAAACATCGCCTGCGCGGTTTCTGGTCGGAAATACGCAACAGCACTCGCGTCCTCTTTTGGACCGAGCCATGTTTTCATCATGAGATTAAACGATGCAGGATCGGTAAACGTTCCCTTGTTGCCGCATTTTACACATGGCGCCCCAAGATCGATCTGATCGGCGCGATAACGCTCATGACATGTTTTACATTCGACGAGCGGATCACTAAACGTAGCGACGTGCCCCGACGCTTCCCAGACTTTTGGATTCATGATGAGTGCGGCATCGATCCCAACCATGTCGAGGCGCTCTTGCACAAACATTTTCCACCATGTTTGTTTAATGTTGTTTTTCAATTCAACTCCAAGTGGACCGTAGTCCCATGAGTTTGCGAGTCCGCCGTAAATATCCGAACCAGGGAAAACAAACCCGCGAGTTTTCGCGAGTGAAACAATTTTTTCCATGGTGATTTTTGAATGCTCCATAATTACACGGTCATGATTTCATCTTCTTTCTTCTCTCCCATTGCACTGATCTGCTCATTAAACTCTTTCGTCAGCTTCTCGAGTTCGTCGAGCAACTTGAACTTTTCGTCTTCGCTCATGTCTTTGTTCTTCTCCTTCTCGAGAATCTCATCACGAACCCCTTCACGCACTCCTCGAAGCGCGATGCGTGAATCTTCCAATTTTTCTTTCATGAGCTTCACAAGCTTCACGCGATTTTCCTCTGTCATCGGAGGAAGCATAATGCGAATCACTCCGCCATCTGCTGCGGGCGAGAGGCCTGTTCCAGAATCACGAATCGCTTTCTCGATCGCTTGCGTTAATCCCTTATCCCATGGATCAATCACAATTGTTTTTGCATCTTGAACCGAAATCGATGCGAGTCCTTTAAGCTCCATCGTCGAGTCATATGCGCTTACACGAATATCCTCCACAAGTTGTGGAGTTGCGCGTCCGGTACGAAGGGTTCCGAGTTCTTTATGCAAGTGATCAAGTACCGCGTCGAATAAAGGCTTCTTGGATGACAGGAATATATGCATAGTCGATTTCATTTATCGTAATCTGAGGCTTTAGCCTTGGTCACTGCATCTGATTGATCATTGTATCTAACATGGAGAACCAAGGCTGAAGCCTTGGGCTACTTCGCCTCCGTTGCGACTCCGATATATAACACGGTATTCAAACTTGGGTCAACGAGAATCGCGCGAGGGAGGCGATTTGAGGGGAGCTTTCCTGTTTGCCAGGTTGCGCCGCCGTCTTGCGATTTATAAAACGTTGCGGTGGTTGCGTAATACAGAACGTCCGGATTTGAGACATCCATGCCGACCGCTTGAATATTTACTTGCCCTGGCGCGGTCACAAGTTTGATCGGTTCCCAAACCGCCCCAAAACTTGTGGAACGAATGAGACCATATTTCGTTGCCGCAATCACCGTCTGAGAATTTTTTGATTGAATCAAATCATAAACCGTTGTCGCTCCGGCCATTCCTTTCAGCTCTGCGGCTTCCCATGTTGCTCCGCCATCTCCGGTTTTCATCATACCTTTTAACGATGTTGAAACAAGCACCATGCGGCTGTCGGATTGGTTGATGAGAATATCTGTAATGACATCTTTCACGTGAAGCACATTGCTCCACGTTTTTCCGCCATCCAAACTTTTTTGAATATCACCATTTGAAAGTCCAATCCAAACCGTTTGCGGATTAAACCAATCCACCGCCACTTTCACGACACTCACTTTTTCACGACTCTCAATGTACGCATCATTTTGAAACGTGCGCATACAGTCGATGGTCTTGTAAAGACGCGGACCCTTTGCGACATAAACCGTACACACATTTTTTGGATCCATCTTGATGGATGGAATAAATCCGGTTGAGAGCGCTTTATCTCTTGGTTGGCGCCAAGAAACTCCGGCGTCATCCGAATAGAGAAATCCATCTTCACGCGTTCCCACATACAAGACATTTTTATCCTGCGGATCCATTTCCATGGTAATGATGTTTGCGGTTGCGAGTGTGCCGATTCCCTTTGCTGTTGGCACAAGCGAACTTTGTGACCAAATTTTTCCCGCATCAACGGTTTTCAAAATTCCACCGTCCGCTTTATTTGCTTTTGGCGCCGCGGAACATCCCGCACCCGCAAGAACGAACAGGATTAAAAGAGGTAAAATTTTTTTCATAAAAAATTTGCGATTGTAGGGGTGGGTTTTATGCCCACCCACGTATGTCACGAAAATAAAATGTGCTCTAACGTTAATTGTGGATTTGTATTATGCGCAATCGCCGTTCTTCCCTCTTCTGTTTTTTTGAGTGTGGCGATCAGTCGAGAGACGTGCCAAGGCTGAAGCCTTGGGTTACGGGAAGTGTCCGATCGATATACAACGAGTTCTTCGCATCCAACAGATCGCAATAATTCATCGCGCAATACGCGCTGCCATAATCGTACCGTCTGATCTGCGGCCGAACGTTTGTTTACATCTTCTTTTGGAAGCAGTCCGGATGTAAGTCGAATTTGTTTTGCAATGTCTGAGGAGAACAAATCGATCGCTTGTTCCACCCCAATATCTGTTTGTGATCGGTCTTCACTTTTTGTGAGATACCGAAATGCACGACCCGGGCGACCAAGCGAGATGGCCGCTGCGATTTCCGCATCTGGTTTCGCGTGTCCTTTTTTGACGAGTGCTGTTGCAAGCGTAGTTCTCGACACCGGATGAAAACGCATCACCTGACAACGTGACGCAACGGTTGGAAGAACAGACTCAACGGAAGGCGCGCGCAGAATGAACAACGTTTTCCCTTTTGGTTCTTCAAGTGTTTTCAAAAGCGCATTCGCCGCCGCGTTTGAAAGCGCATCTGCATTTTTAATAAACGCAATTTTCCATCCACCGTTCATTGCACTCATCGCAAGTCTCTCGCAAACTTCGCGAACCTGCTCAACCGAAATCTGTGCCTTCTTCTTTCCCGTCTTCTCATCCGTAAGACACCCAAGTTCGATCACGTCCATAGACGCCGCTCCTTCGGCCTCCTTCGAGATCGCCCGAATCAGCTGCCTCGCCACAAGCGTTTTTCCCAGATGATGCGGCCCCACAAACAAAAAGGCGTGCGGCAAACGGTCTCGTTCAATCATTCGACCCAAAACATCCTGAACACGTTCGTGTCCAATAAGGTTGTAAAATGGGGATGGTGGCATAGGTGTGGAAATTATAACATAAAAACGCGGTAGCCGCAGGCTTCAGCCTGCGTGTACCCGAAGGTGTATCTCGAAATATGAAATAGCCATATTCCCACCCGGCGCAGGCTGAAGCCTGCGGCTACCCCTTTCCATTCCAGAACTTCCTGACAACTTGATTTGGCTAATTCTAGCCTAATTCTCACTATTTCCTAAGTGTGGGTCTTGACAAAACTGACAAAAAGTGATATAGTATGTCCATCAAGATGACGAAGCGACAAGATCACTTCTTCACCTTACAACTCAAACGGGGAGAGAGCTGAGCTATCCAGTCCCATTCACTGATAGCAAATAATAAGACCGATTGGTTTTCGTATCTCTCATGCTTGGATACGCAAAGCAATGGGTCTTTTTATGTAACTCGACTCAGAAACCTGAGGGGAGAGAGCAAACCGTCTTTCAAAACGCTTCGGCGAATGAGAGCGGTGAGTATCAAATGGTTTGACTGGGTTAACCCTCACTCATTCCATACGCACGATACTCATGATTCACACCAGCCTTCGGGCGGTCACTGAATCGACCTACCCTCGGATTCCTGCGTCGAACGAATCGACCAGTCCACAGCCCAGACGCGAGCCATCGAGTTCGCACGGAGATCGACACCATGATCAAGAACCTCACCGTCTCCCTCCCGTACTTCATCCCCACGAGCAGCGATCGCGCGTTCGAGATCCTCGGCAAGCTCTGCACCGGCGAAGTCGCCATGCTGCTGCTCTTCGCCAGCTCGCTCGCGCCTCTGGTCCTCGTCAAGTAGCCCAACCACCCAGACGCGAACCACCGAGTTCGCACGGAGTACCCATGATTCAGATCATTGCCGCAGTCGAGATTCTCGAACGGGCCTACATCGACTTGCGCCAGTTCAAGACCCCGAACGAGCTCATCGCCGCCGCCAAGCTCGTCACCGCCGCCCAGCGCAGCGTCGACTAGCCGACCTCAACTCACACCTAGCTCAGGTTACAGAGCAAAGGAAAGGTTAGAACGATGATTGCCTAACAGCAAACAGAAGCATCCAATGTCAGGCGATTGGATGTGGATACATACAGTGAACTCAACATCTCGAGTGTTGAGCGGCACGAGTCTTCTTCTCGAGATCTGGCGACGGCTGTGGCGAAAGGCACTCCCTTTCAACACAGTCCGTCGCCGAGCTTTCAGAGTTCGTAAGTGCAAGCTTGCGGAATCTGTGATGCTGAGGCCGGGTGGCCAAAGTTGTCCTAGCCCCAAAAGGGCATTCAGTGTTCCTATAGGTTCACAACGCGTCGAGCTAGTCTCGCGCACGGAGTTCATCATGTCCACGACCCATACCTTCGTCGCCAAGTTCCTCAACCGCGGCGTCACCATCGATCCGAACACGGCCAAGGCCGACAAGTCCGAGGCTCTGCGCACTGCGAAGCGCGAGAACCTGGCGACGATCGGCAAGGAAGTGCTCAACTCGACCGTGGCGCTCGTGGAGAAGGGCGTCGACATCGAGTGGCTGTGCCCCGACGGCAAGGCGCCGGCGGTGGACACGCTCGACAAGGTGATGAGCCTGGTCGAGGGCGGCGCCAACGTGGCCGAGCTGCAGAAGTTCTCGCCGAGCGACATCCTCGCTGGCCTGAACAACAACCAGCTCGCGTCGCTGATGCCCGCGCCGGTGGTCGAGATCGTGGAAGCCCTCGTGGCCGAAGCGACCGAGACCGTCGTCGAGACCAAGCCCGAGGCCCCCAAGGTCGAGGACAAGGTCGAGGCGAAACCGGTCGAGGAGTGGACCTGCGTCATCACCGGCGAAACGCGTCCGGTGGAAAAGATGCTGGTTCTCAAGCTCGCCCTGCTCGACACGAAACTCGATCGCCGCACCACCGAAGCCGACCTGCGCAACTACGCGGTCTCGGCCAAGGGCGCCATGCAGCGGGGTCTCAACCGCAACGACCTGATGTTCCTCGACAGGGCCCTCGACATCGTCCGCCCCGAAGAGGCGCGGGCGGCGGCGAGCAAGCAGCGGGTCGAAGAGCAGAAGGCGGCGCGGCGCAAGCAGGACTCGGACTTCCGCAAGACCGTCTTCCTGGGCCAGCCGCTCAAGCACCCCCGCACTGGCGAGACGTTCGTCCGGTGCGTCCAGGGTCGCGAGTGCGAGCACGCGCTCGAAAAGGGCACGGCGTTCGTCGGTTCGGTCGACGACATGCAGGCCCCCCGGCTCGAGGACATGCAGGAGATGAACTACGAGGCGAAGCGTGGCCCGGTGGACGTGAGTCACTTGATGACCCACTACGCCCTCTGCCCGAAGTGCGCCGCGAAGTTCATCGAGAATCCCCAGTCGGTCGCCAAGGCCGAAACGGAGATCCTCGGCGACCTCGAGACCAACGCGGCTGTGTATGAGGCGAGTGCGGAGCAGGACAAGCTCCACGCCGCCTTCTACACCGGCCCCCAGGCCCAGAAGACCCAGCCCCGCCGCTTCCAGCAGAAGGGCAATCGCAAGGGCTAGGTCTCAAGCCTGCACATAAGTCGAGTCTAACGACTTCTTAAACAAAGACCTTGCGGTCGATGAGGCATGTAGCACTTACTTCGCTACACCTCATCGACCGTCTCCCAAGAGATCACGAGCAAACGCTCGCGGCATCTTGCAGAGAAAGAAAACAAAGTAAAAAAGTCAAAGAGTGAAAAAGTGAAGGAAATTATTTATTTGATTGTTCTTTAAACAAATCGTCAAATAGTAAATTTCCTTCCTTCACTCTTTCACTTTTCCACTTTTTCACTCTGCAGCCCTTCCCCCTTCGCCCCACAAAAATGGAGGAGAGAGCAACTGGGCGTCTTTGAAAGAGACACCCAGCGAATATCAAATGGCTTGACTAGGCGCAAGCTTACTCATTTCATACGCAAGATATTCATGGTCTACACCGCCTTCGGGAGGTCACTGGATCCCTTGCCTCCATCTTTGTGGATCGGAAGGTACCTGATTTCTCAACAGTCAGAATGCTCTCGAGAATCTCGAGGCACGAGGCAGACATGAACCTGCAGATCGCCCAATCGGGCAAAAGCAGCCGTCTCACGCAACTGGAACTGACCCTCGTCGAAGCCGGCTTCGACCTCGATCTCTTCAAGTGCGAGGCCGAGATGGAATTCGCCGAGCGCGAAATCGATCGCGTCTCCGAAACCTGGCTGGTCAAGCGCTTCGGCGTGACCCCGGCCTGGATCATCGGCGACAACGGCGAGTTCATCGGACGCAACGGTGTGCGCAAGCTTACCCGTGCGTTCAAGCTCGGCCACGTGATCGGCATGAACACGTCGGAGTGGATGGTTCACCTGTCGTCGAACGAAGTCATCGCTCTGCTCCCGCTCCTCGAAAAGCGGGCGCGCGCGCTCACCTACAACTAGATCGCTCGCATCGCGCGACGATCCGGAGGATACATGACCCAGAAGCAAATCGACGCCCACATGCCGACCCCGGTTGGCCTGATGGTCATCCTCATCCCCCTCGCCCTTGGCGTTGCGGTCCTCGAGTGGGTCCGCAACCCGTTCGGCAAGAAGAAGTAGGAGGTTCCCATGAGCGAAGAAGCTCTCAAGGCCGAGCATCGAGAATTTCTCGACGATCTCGCCCCGCTGACCGTTCGGGTTTTGACCTTCGGCCTCGTCGCGTGCTTCAAGTGCATGGATGTGGCCCGCGGTCTGATCAAGAAGATCACGCGCTGAGCGACCAACCCTCAACGAAACACAAGGAGTCACCATTGAGATAAGCGTCATCCCTCAGGAAAGCAATGCTCGATGTTAGGCGATCGAAGCATGAAGAAAAAAAGAGACCCTGGCCCTCCATTGGCCGGTGAAGATCTCAAGTCTACGAATTGGAAACTTGGGCGATGCTAGTGGACACTCCACGAACCATCGCCCGGCTTTCCGAGCTCGTATACGCGCCGTGCGTAACGACCTCGGTTCGGCCATTTGAAGGTCGGACATGTTTGCCGGCGGGTATCGCACGCGCCCGGCGGTTCGCGGCTCGGTTAGCCTTTGATGGCACCGGTCGCATTTGAGTGTGCTTTGTGGCGCAACCTGTTCGCTCTCCGCCGATTGGGAGCGAGCACAACGACAGGATCAAGGAGGATCCATGTACATCTTCTGTTCCCGATGCAGCGTTGACGATCAGCTGTCGACGTAAGCATGTAAAACATCCTAGGATTTTATCGATCGTGTCACAAGCGATCGATAGGACTGAATGTTGGTCCGAAAAAATCTGAAGCTGCACCTTGGGGCGTCGAATTGCAAGACGCCTAGTATAAGTACCAAGGACTTGGTGAAACCAGAACGATCGATGGTCAACGAGATCGATCAGGATGTTGGCACGCATCCACAAACTCTGGAGATGATATCTGCTCATCTAAGACAAATCGAGGAGAACCGGAACCTCGATGATGATCTCTGACGGAGCCTTGTTGAACCTCGCGCGACGGGCTGCGTGAAGTGGGAAAGCTACCCATTTTCACGCAGTTCCGTCGCGCAGTCTTCAGAAATCGCAAAGTGATTTGTGGAATCTGAATTCTCATGCGACACCTCTCCCCCCGCCCTCTCCTTCGAAAGGAGAGGGGGCTCTAGAATCATCGTACCCAAAACGTTTTGGAGGATGACATGTCGGACATCGCAAAGGCACTCGAGCAGGTGATTCTGTTTCGTCGCGCTGAGATGATTCTGTGCATACTGAATCTCCTCGACGCAGGTGCGACGCTCTACTGGATCCAATCCGGACTCGCGACCGAAGCGAATCCGATCATGAACCACGCCCTCCTTCACGGAGTGCACACGTTCGCAATCGCGAAGATCTTCTTGGTCGTAATCGCGGCAGGGATCCTTTGGAGCCATCGCCACCTTCTGCTCTCGCGGATTGGTGTTGCGCTTACGAGCGTGGTCTACGCCGGACTTGCCGGCATCCACATCGGTGGCGCGATCCTGAAGACGCTTGGGTAACCCATTTCAACCCTCAACCAGTCGCGCTGCTGCACTCTCTCGCATCTCGCGCGGCTCGACCTATCCACCTCATGATCTCTCGTGATGTGAATAGGTCGAAAGACCAATCTCTCCCTCAAAACGAGAAAAAACACCCTAACGGGTGTTTTTGTTTATAATGTTGACATTTTTCCAAAAACATGATAGATTTATCTTCTCTTCCAAACGAGAGGAAGAGGTGACAAGTGATGGCACAGATGTCTGTCAAATGAGGTACGTATGAGTTCCGTAACCCGTATCCGAAATCACGTCATGACAGCTCTTCTCCAGGGGTCTGTGTCATGACGGCGATTGCGCGTGAATTGAACGATGCTACAAAAAGAGCCCTACGCATGTATGCCAACTCAAGGAATCCTCTCCTTGGGAATCCCGCGGCAATCAAACCACACATGCACTGCGCGCTCGGTAGCTGACTTCTTTTCCCAGGATACGCCCGTCGAACTCCGTTCTCACTTTCTGACAGCTCTTTGAATGTTCTCACACGTCCGCTCCCACCTTGGTGAGCAGCCTCTTCCTGTCCTTCCCTATCGTCGAACCGTTCGACGATTCTTTTTTTGAAAAAAACTTAAGATTTTTTTGATGGATATTCCGCAGCCCCTCTCCAAGCTAAATTAAATAATCCACGCACAGCATCGGCAATTTCTTTACTGATAATTACAACCGCAAGCACAGCAGATCTGTACGAGAACAAAAAGACATGATTTCCACGCACAATAATTTCTCCGTGCATCGGAAACTCTTTTGAGGAAACAAATCGTACTTCTCCAACTCCAACGTTTGGAATCTTTGATGGATCTGGATTCTCCATCACCACAATCGCGCGGTGCGGCGTTTTTGCTAAATGCAATTCGCGCGTATGACGTTCGTGATCATCCATGATCTCGCTTGTGGCAAGAACATCGTCATACGGAACAATTTCCACAAACTCCCCTTCCATTTTTTCAAACGTCTCGCGAAGGGTTTTCAAACCTTCTGATCCCTCGAGATACCGAATTTGCGGCTTCGCCCCTTCTGCATTAAACAGCGCGAGAAGCATTGGTAATGTTTTTTGAAATTCGTTGTGTTTTTCTTCCAACTCTTTTTGTTGAATGCGAAGGATCGACATCAAACGATCCGGACTTTCCGGAACATAAAAACGTTTCTTCCCTTTCACAAACGTGGACATGAGCCCGCGCGTTGCGAGCGCCTCGATCATGACATACGTGGTTGCGCGGTTCACTTTTGCTTTATGCGAAATATCTTGAACCGGCGCGGGTCCAAGTTCGAGGGCGGAAAGATAAACCTGCGCCTCTTTTTCCGAAAGGCCAAGACGCTTTAATTCTGTTAACAATTGATCCATAGGATTTGATTATACCAGACCGCGCAGAATTTCCCATGTCTTTGCTGCTGTTTTATTCCAATCATACATTGTTCCGCGTACAGATCCTTTTTGGATCAACTGCTCACGAACAGAGGCGTCTTCGGCGATTTGTCTCATGGCACGCTCCCACAATTCTGGCTCAGATGGATCAACAAAGAGCGCCGCGTCACCGATGATTTCTCGATGAGCTGGAATATCGGACACAACGAGCGGCGTTCCACATAACATGGCTTCCACATTCGGAATGCCGAAGCCTTCGTACCAAGAGGGAAACAAAAATGCGGTTGCGGCATTCATGAGCACGGCAACGTCAGCGTCGTCAAGGTACCCGAGTGTATGAATCTGATGCTTCGAGCTCGAGTGGTCGATCCAGTTCTTCATGCTTGCGAATCCAAATCCTGGCTCGCCAACGAGGACGAGTTCGAACGGATCGCCAACGCCACGATTTTGTTTAAACTGATCGAATGCGCGAATAATCGTTTCCACATTTTTCTTTTGATCGAGACGGCCAACGTATAAAAAGAAATGCTTGCCGAGACGATTGCGTTGCAACACAGGTTCAATCTGTTCTCGAGAGAGCCGCTTATAGATCGAAGTGTCTGCGGCAAGAGGTGTGGTCGAGATACGATCGGGTGATGTGTGATAGGTCGAGATAATCTCGGACTTCGAGAATTCAGAGACAGTGATGAGATGCGATGCGCCTCGAACGGAACGTTTGGTCAACTTCGATAAACGTTTGCGCGATGATGCATCATATAAATTCGGTGCACGTAAAAATCCGAGATCGTGAATCGTTGTAACGATCGGATAAGACGCGCCAGGAAGTCGTCGAGGAAGGCCTTGGGATGGAACAAAAAAAAGAGATGGCGGATGTTGGAATAGTTCGAGGCTCATGCGAGCTTGCATCCACCCAACCGGAAACCAACTTGATTTTGTTGGCCACGCAATGGTTTTTTCTTCCCATCCATTTGGTAATTCAGCGAGGGCACCCTCGAGCTTTACTGGCGAATACAAAACCACATGCTCGTTTTCTTGGAGCGCGTGTTTTTTCATCGCTTGAATCAATTGAAACGCATACATCTCCACCCCAGATTTCTTTTTCTGGTTCGCCGACCAAGCATCGATCGCGTAAGTGATGGGGCGTGAAGATGGAAGGAGGTTGGTGGACATAGGGCTGCAGAGTGGTTGAGTGATGGAGTGGCGAAGTGATTGAAAAAGACAGTTTGTTATTTTTTTGTAATACAAAAAAGAAAAAAGTTTCTCTTCCTGTCTCTTCCACTCCATCACTCTTTCACTCTGTTTCATTCTAACTGGTAAAAATACTTCTCTTATACGCTTCCAAGTTCTCAAGCGCGATTCCAGTTCCCTTCGCTACACATTGTTGTGGATCTTCTGCGAGGAATGTTGGAACACCGGTTGCTTCGGCGATGAGCGTATCGAGACTTCGCAGTTGAGATGATCCACCGGATAAAACAATTCCACGATCCATGACGTCGGCGGAAAGTTCTGGCGGAGTTTTATGCAACACTTCTTTTACGGTCGCAATAATTCCCTCGAGTTCATTTTGGATTGCGGCCGTAACATCGTCAGATGTGACTTCGATCAACTTTGGAAGTCCGGTAATCATGTCGCGGCCTTTTACTTCCATCGAGAGTTTATCGGGCAAATACATGGCCGCACCAATATTGATTTTGATATCTTCCGCCGTGCGTTCTCCGATCGCGAGTCCATATTTGCGACGAATGTATTCCGAAATTGCCAAATCGAACTTCACGCCACCGATACGTACGGATTCAGACGCAACGATTCCTCCGAGCGAAATGACGGCCATCTCGGACGTTCCTCCTCCAATGTCGATAATCATGTGTCCACTCGGACTTCCAATCGGAATGTTCGCACCGATTGCAGCCACGATTGGTTCTTTGATGATGTACGCCGCCTTCGCACCGGCCGCGAGCGTTGCGTCAATCACGGCGCGGCGCTCGGTCGAGGTGATTCCACCCGGAACCGCAACCATGACTTCGGGACGAAACAAACGGAATCCTCCGAGCGCTTTGTTAATGAAATAGCGAAGCATCGCTTCTGTTGTTCTGTAATCTGCAATCACCCCATCTTTCAATGGTCGACGCGCAACAATCGTGTCTGGAGTTCGACCCAACATGTCCTTTGCTTCTTTTCCAACCGCAAGCACTTTTTTATCTGTATACGAAACAGCCACGACCGAAGGTTCGTGAATAATAATGCCGCGTTTCGGAACATAAACCAGCACGGTGGTTGTCCCAAGATCAATCCCAATTTTTTTTCCGAACATATTATAATCCAACAACAAACTGTTTATCCTGATCCAGCACTTCCTTCATGCGATAGCGTGCATCTCCCCATTCGTTTTTCTCTTCGCCGGGAGTTGCGCGTAGGACATTCTTACCAAAATCAAGGTCGAGCGTCAACGCATGATTTCCTGCGCCACCTTGTTTCAGAACGTCAAGTATGTATGTTCCGCGTGCAATCATGGCACGAACGGAGTCCGCGAGTTTATATTCAAAGGTGAGCGTTCCGGTTTGACCTGGTTCAATCGCAATAAACGCCCCAAAGACGCTCATCCCAAGTTCAGAAGAGATGTCCGGAGCTCCGGATTCCAGATTTGGATTTTGTGTGCGATCATTTTTCAAAGATCCGGTCACACGAATCAATTCTGAACCAAGCGGAACATACAATCTGGTGTACGTTCGGTATCGCGTGGTCTTCCAATCAAATTTGCCTTTGTGTCGATACGTAATAGATGTGCGTCCAATGCGATTTCCATTTGTATCTTTCGCGATTTCATACGTGATGGTCCGAAGAACGGCGGGATCTGATTTCAAACCTGCAAGGTTTGCATCCACAACCATTTGCACATCCGCCCCTGTCTTATTCGCCCTTTCCGCCCCTTCCGCCTTTTCCGCCCTTCCAACATTCCCCGACCATCCTGCACGCACAATCACTTTTTCCACATCTGGTTTTGTGTGATACACAAACAATTGTTTTGTGGTGAATGCATCTTCCATAAGCGCAAGCACGCTCCCCCACTCAGAAAGCGGCATGTCCGATAATTTTTTCACAACGGCATCCACAAGCTGTCCAATCACCTCTTTGCGTTGCGCTTCCGGAATCCCTTGCGCAGCGTATCCATATTCCACTTGATACTCGAGCTTATCCGCCATGTTTTGTGCCGTAAATGTTTGACCGCCAATCGTCACAGGTCCAACCATGTTTAAAATACGCGCCGCAAACGTTGGTGTAAACGCAATCACGCCATCAACTGTGTCTGTGTAAGGAATCGTTCCGCGAAGTGCGGCAGGAAGAACTCCTGTTTCCTCTTTATACTTTGCAATCAACTTCTGCGCGCTCACCGAAAAATCCGGTGACCAGTTTGCATCACGGAAATACCAATAGGGCGTTGCGTTATATTTTTGAAGGGCAAATGGCGCTGGTTCTTTGACAAACCCCTTTTGCGCCTCTGCCAAACGATCAAGCGCGTAGACATCCGCTGTTTTCAACGAATCAAGTGAGCCGTTCGTGACCGTCGCGATTCCATAATTTCCCACAAACCCACCCGCAGGACGCAACTCGGTATTATTCAAAAAAAGAACAAGATGATGCGCCGTTTTTCCAACCCCAGCAAAGACTGGAACCAAATCTGTGAAGAGGCTGGCGCGTTCAAGCATTTTTTGTGTTTCAGAAAGATCCTCTTTCGCCACAGAAATAAATTCAACAGATGCATCGACAGATGATTTGTGCAACAGTTCCTCAAGCTCATCTTGCACAAGCGCAAGGCGGCTCGATAAAAGGGAAAATTGATTTGAGGATGCGGAAAGTCGTGCAAGAACAAGATGCTTCGCCTCGGGTGTTAAATCAGAAAACGAAACACGTGGACGTGTTCCACGTTTCACCTCTTCAAAATAGGCTTCACTCAATCCGGAAAGCTGCAACACACTCTTTCCAATATCCGAAACGGATTGCAATGATGTCACAACATCTTGCCCGGCCGTAATGAGTTCATCTGATTGTGCGATCGTGGAACCAATAAGCGGAAGAAAGACAGCTGTTTTTAAAAAAGGAGAAAACCGTCTTGCTTCTGCAAACGACCCTTGTGCATCTGCAAGCGCACGATTCGCACTTTCAAAACGCAACAGGGTTCCCTCTGCTTTTGCCTCTTTCAAAGAAGTCATCGCCTGATTTGTCTCAGCGACCACTTGTATGACAGAAAAAGCTAGGGCGGCGCCGTACACAACCACTGCAACGAGCAACCAAAACAAAATCCTTCGCGGAAGAACATTTCTGCGATGCGCTTTATGGGACGCCTTTGACGCATGTTCAAGAAACGAAGGAGTGTGGGACATGTTTACATGCGCGGATGTTTTTCTCCGCGATATTTACGATAGTAGTATATCGCACTTTTCATTTGTTTGCGTGTCAGCGGGTTCAGAATCTGACCGAGAAATCCCCCTTCGGCGGTTTCTCGACGATGATAGTGCACAAAATTCGCTTCTGGGTGGTACACAATGCGCCATCCCGCTTTCCAGAAACGTCGGCACCAATCCTGATCTTCGAAGTAAATAAAATAGTTTGGATCGAATCCTCCAACCGCTTCGTACGCCTCACGACGAACGAACATTGCGGCTCCAAGCACGTAGTCGACATCGCGCGTTTCTGCATGATCCCAATCTTTCATGAGGTAATGGTCAACCGCTTTTTTTGCAAACGAAAGTTTGGCGAGCAAGGGCACACGTCGATACAAAATAATTTCCGGCCCCATGAATCGGTAACAACTGCTTTGCAAACTTCCGTCGGGATTCGAGAGACGCGGTGCAACCATTCCCACATCCGCGTGAGCATCCATGTAACGAATAAGGTCATCGAGGGCGTGGTTGTTGATGGCAATATCTGGATTAAAAATAAACAAATAGCGTCCAACCGCATTTATCATCGCAAGATTCATGCCGTTTCCAAATCCAATGTTGTGATCTGACATGAGTAATTTCACTTGCGGAAATTCTCCACGAATCATATTGTCGACCCGCATGTTTGGATTGTTATCAACGACAATAACTTCAAACGTCGCGTTTGATTGCATCGCAAAAATACCTTTCAACGTTTGGCGCAACAACTTTGGAGTATTGTAGTGGACAATGAGAATGGAGACGTCTTTTTTCATACAAAATTATTCTGCGAATTTCTTACGAATCAACCGACCAGGGACAACTTTCGTTTGCATCGTTCTGCGACGTTTGCTCCAAATGCGCGGGATCAATTTGAGTGCATCGAAAATCGCTTTCACGTTTTTCATCTCGAGCAGAATGATGTATCCACAACGTGCAACTTCTGCAAGGAACAGTCGAGGGAAAAGCACGAAAGCGGAAATAACATCCAAATCTTTCAGCAAAAGCAACCAATGGTTTCGCGTGGAAAAATAGCTGCGGTGCAGAGATTTCTTTTTGCGATTTTTGATGCGCGCCCAAATCCCCATCTGTTCTTGCCCATACATTCCACGATAATGATATGCAACCGCGCGCGGTGTGTACCACGCAGACCATCCAGCGTATTGCATACGGAAGGCCATGTCGACATCTTCTTTGTACGCAAAAAAATCATGATCAAAAAATTCGTCGTTGTAGCGAATAGACTGAAGCGCGCGTGCTCTGTATAAAACGAGTGCGCCGGATAATCCAAAGACTTCTTCCGCCTGATCAAACTGACCTTCGTCTAAATCTCCGGCACCGCGGTCGGTAAACGTAAAATTTTTGTGAAACCGCAAACCTGTAGAATCAATCCGATCCGAACGAACCGTTTCTCGCAAAACTTCATCGGCAACTCCTTCTCCGTACGCACGCAAAAGCTTTCCGCCGAATGCGCCGAATGCATCCTTGCTGCGCGTCGCCTCCATGAGTTTTTCAAGATATGTGGGTGTAAAAATAATATCTGGGTTTGTAATCAAAATAAATTTGTCATCGAGTTCCGTTTCCCCCCAATGCTCGAGGGCATAACGAATGCCTTGGTTATGTGCTCCCGAGAATCCCAAATTGCGAGCATTGCGAATAAAACGCACACTCGGATATTTCTCTTGCAAAAACGCTTCGATCCCATCACTTGATCCATTGTCCACAATCAGAACCTGAAAATCCTTCATGGTCTGCTTTTCAATGGATGCCAAAAGATCCGGGATGAATTGCATCGAGTTCCAAGAGACGATATGAATGGAGATTCTTGGATACATATTATTTTCTCTGTTTTTTTGTTACCTCAAACCCAAGATACTTTCCGATCATAAGACGTGTTTGTGCGTCTACCGCCGGAAGAGATCCGAAGACGATAAATGTGATTGGAAGCAGCGCCCATTGAAGCAACATCATGATCCATGCGTGCGGTCGAACCGTTCCGGGTCTCCGTGGAAGCAGTGTAAGGGACATGCTTGCCGAAAGCAAAATTCCGATCATAGCGAGGCGCATGAGTTGTTCAAGCGTAAACGGTGCGGCTTGAATAATGGCGTTCGTTTGTCCTTTTGCCACCCAAAGAGGAAGCCAACCGAGGAGAAACATGATGATCGGTGCGGTCGCCCACGTAAACATTCCTTCCAGGTGATTGAAAATATATTGTGCCTTTTTGAATCGTGGAATCAACGGGTCTCGTCGAAATCCGTCAATCAGATATGGAAGATGTTCGACTCCCCATGCCCAACGACGCATTTGTTTGTACAATCCAACGAGCGATTCGGTGTATGTTTTTCCCGTCACAGCATCCATCGAGACCGGAAGGAACATGGGCGTCACGCGGTAATCCCCGTGATAATGCAAAAACGCTTGCATGAAAATACGCGAATCTTCGCTCACGATATCTTTTTGCCAGAACCGAACATCCCGCAACATTTTCCAAGACATGGAGTGTGAAGAAAAAGTCCACAAGCGTTCTGACCGGGCAAGTTCGCCGAACAACCAAAACGTGGTTCCAAAGGCTCCGATGCGCACAGGAGCAGATGCGGTCCAGATGTTATTCGAGAATAAAGCGATCGGTTGATACGAACTGCGTGTCGGATCCTTTACCGTGCAGTACAAATACGTGAGGTACGAAAAATAATGCTCATGTGCGATCGTATCAACATCAAACGCCGAAACAATTACGTCCTCGTCTTTGAGTTCTGGAAATTCTGCTTTCAACACTTCTTCTGTACGGTGCCCCATCCAATTCAAGTTCGAGCCCTTCCCCGACATTTCACCCGGTAATCCTTTTGGATGCATCGTGACGATTAATTTTTTAAACACATCCCCAAACTTCGCCTGCGCGCGTGCGGCCACTTCCTGAAAATGCGTTTTATCCCCTTCCTCTCCGCCAATCACAATGATCATGCGATGTGCGGGAAATGAATTGTGTTGAAGAGACGTGAGTGTCGTTTCGATAATCTCGTAGCCCTCTTTGTAGGTTGGAAGAAATACGAGATGCACCTTCGACTCGGCGCCTGAGATGCCGATCAATTTTTGCTTCCAATCCATTTTCAATGTTTTGCGATACGTAACCCATGCAATGATCACAAATAGATTGAAATAGATCACGCGATAAAGCCACAGGAGATCGAACACGATGATAAAGATTATCACCCAAAGCGGCGCCACAAATGACAAAACGAGGGCGAGCAAAAATGTTCCCCAGACCACAAGGCCGGGGAGCATTTCCCAAAAACGCAATTGTCCGTAGTGATAACGCTCCATGCTATTTCTCCGACGAAATTTCTTTTTTGAGTCGACTCAACATCTGTGAGGCGTGTTCTTTCCCACCAAGTCCAAATGCGAGTCCGCCCGCAAGTGCAATCATGAACACAAGTCCGGTAAATAAAGTTCGAATCAAATCTGGAGCAATTTGTAACTGTACGAGTGCAGCCATAAAGCTGAAAACAAGAATGGACCATTTCGCGAGCGCAGAGAGAAATTGAGCGGATGCAAGCTCAGCCGCTTCGACCGCTGAACGAACAACATTCTGAACAAAATTTCCAAGCAAAATTCCGGCAAGAAGAATAATCACGGCAATAATGACGTTTGGAACGAATAACACGACTTGCTTTAAATAATCCGTCACTTCATTCCATCCCAAAATATCGGTTGCCGCAATAAGCGCAACAATAATGAAAAACCATTTTACGATCCAGCCAAGAAGTGAACCGATGTGCAATCGGATTCCCATGCGCTCGAATTGCTTTTTGATCTCCAATTTTTCCGCAAGATCATCAATGCGCAAGAGCGCGATGATGCGCATGACCACCTGACGAAAAACGACTGCAATCAAAATTCCAACCACAAAAACGATCACCGCCCCAATCACGTTTGGCAAAAACGCAACGATAGTGCTCCAAAGCTCAAGAAGCGGCGCCTGCAAAAGAGTGGTGTCAAATAACATAGAGGTAAATTAAGAATCAAAACGATTTGTTTCTATTTTATGTGATATTCGGCGGCCTGTCATATGCCGGGGTCACAAAGATGTGTTCCGGGAGTGTTTGGAGAATCGGTAAAAGTTTTTCAATGGGGAGACGGTCTGGATTCTCGACGGGAATAACCGGAATCTTGCGAACAAATGCAAATGTATTTGCGATCACAACACTCACACGACTCGCGGTGAACGAACCAGGACCATTCACCACAAGCAAACGAGAGATGTGCTCCGGCAAAACCTGTTGTTCACGCAAAAAAGCATCAAAAGAGGCGAGATACTTTTCTGGAGGAACCTCAAACGTTTTTTCGATTCGAAGTCCCCCTCCCCTGCCTGAGGGGAGGGTTGGGGTGGGGTGGGAGACAAGGCCAAACGTTATGAATTGAATGTCTTGTGCACAAAGGAACAAATCCATAATTAGATGCGATCAATCATCACAACCTTCTCCGCATTTAAAATACTCGACAAAAATCGATCTGCAACTTGTCGTCGGTCACGAAACTCATCTTTTGGCATGAGGGTGTAGTTAATCTCATACGGAATCTCGGCCTCAAACTTTTTGATCACCTCTTCGAGAAGTTCCTGTTTAATATCTCCAACGATCAACAAATCTGTTGAAATATCTTTCGCGTCTACAAATCGTCCTGTAAACGCAAAATACGCGATCGATCCTTTTTGATCGATCTCTTGGACTAAATTTTGTTTCAACAAAATTTGGACCTTTTGAAACAAAGACCGCAAATCTTCATAAAGAATGAAATCGGTGTTCACGGTGTAAAACTTTTTCTTTTCCGCAAGAGCTCCGGTTAATCGGGCATGTTCCGATTGTTTTTCTAAAATAAGCCCCATGTCAATGAGGTTTTTCAATTCGCGACGTACGGAGTTGAGTTGCGCTCCAATCCGACGCGTGAGTTCTCGCACAAAAAACAATTCTTTTGGCTGTTGCAAAAACAAGCTCATCAAGCGAGCTCGTGTCTTTGAACCAAACATGTGTTCGAGGTTGAAGGTGTGCTTGTTCATAGTGGTTGCAGCCTCCTCCTTTACAGGTATAATGTACACAAACACCTGATCTTGAGCAACTTTGTTATGGTCCCTTATCTTAAAGCGGCACAATATGAGCCTAAATCCCCAAATGAACATGTGGAGGGGCTTTCTGTCATGCTTCCTCTTGAAGGAAGAAGTGGATATGTTTTTGTTCTCGCCTATTTAGGGAAAAAAAATCCAGACAATGAAGTTTTACTTCAACTTTTGAGCGACCACGTCCACAGACTCGCAAGTTCGTTTGGAAAAGATGCAAACGCCCAACATCGTTTTGAACAATTTTTGGGCGCACTGAATGAAACCGTTTCACAAACCGTGCGCGATGGCCGTTTTCACATTCCCATCCATTTTTTCCATGCCGCCGTTGGTATTATCTGTGATGATCGCATGTTTCTTTCTGGAACAGGTGAACTGTCCGCTCTTTTTTTGCATCGTAAACCAACACAACGCTATCAAGTCTTCAATCTTTTTCGGGGAATCCAAACAGAGCAAGCGCTCCCAACGTGGGAAAAACCCTTTGCGGTCGTCCTCGACGGCGATTTAGAAGATGGAGATGTCTTCTGTGTTTCACAAAAAGATATCCAACACCAAATCCCGCAAGATGATTTAAACTCCATTCTAACTTCCCTCCCTCCAAAAAGTGCCACGGAAAAAATCCGACAATACTTTGCGGCAAACGATGGCCTTCTGCTTTTAATTATCAAAGCAGAATCTTCCATCTCTTCCGTTCCAGAATCTTACGCAAAACCCCTTTCGGATGTTTCCATTGATTCCTTTGTTCGCGGACAAGATGAAACCTCCAAACTCCTTGAAGACCAAAAACCGGATCTTATTGGGTTTCTGAAAACACATCTCAATCTCTTGTACAAAAAACTCACGGAACGATCGCGTATCCTTTCAGATCTTCGCCGCGGAGAACCACGATTAAAAATCCTTCTCAACATCACGCACTCTCTTTCCCACAACATCTGGAAAACACTCCGACGCACCGTGAAAGGACTTTCCTTTGCTGCCGTCACACTCGTCAATAAAGAACGAAGAAACGCGGCATGGAAATCTCTTCCAACACTCAAGACACACCTAAATCAATGGGCGCGAACATGCATGCATGCCTATCGTGCGCTCCCTGTTCGCACAAGACGCTTCGCACAAATTGGTCTTATTCTTGTCTTTGTTTTGGGAATTGGTCTCACAAGCCTTGCCCAATTTCGTAAAACGTCTGAAGGACAGAAACAATTCACCGAACGCGTCTCACTGATTCAAGACACGATTGATCGAGCGGGTGGGGCCATGATTTATAAAGATGAAAATCAAGCTCGCTCGCTTTACCAACAAGCCACAACCTTGATTCAACAGCTCCCAACAGACAAACCCGCACAACAAGAAACAATCGAAAAACTCATGAAAGACATTGAAACAGCCATGAACGAACTGCGCCATGTCGTAACCATTCCAAGCCCAGCTCTTGTTGCCACGATAAAAACACAAACAGGCGAAGAACAAAAAGGGGTAAAAATCATCCGATCCGGTTCGCTCTTGTACGTGATCGATGATCACCAAGCGGTTTGGAAAATAAATTCTCCTGCAAAAACAATCGAGGCTTTTTCCGGAGGACTGATTGTTTCTCCAACGCCTATTCTTGATGCGTCCGAGGATGGTGGTCATATCTTTGCTCTGAATACATCCGATCAACTCCTTGATATAGACACAAAGGGTGGAACCGTGACACCTGTCTCGCTCACCATGCCATCCACAAGCCAGTCGATTTCTCTTCTTGCCTACGCGAATCGGATGTATGTCTTACGCCGCACGGCGGATTCACAAGACGCAGAAATCCTCAAGTCCACAAAGTCCGGATCAGCCTACAGCACAGGAACATCTTGGATCTCTTCAAAAACAAAAGCGCTTACAGATCCTCATGCCTTCACGATCGATGGATCCATTTACGTCCTTCATGGCGCAGGAAACATCTCGCGTTTTCAAAATGGAGCAGAAGTTGGATGGCAACTTGGCATTGTGGAACCGTCCGCAACAGAACCGACACGCATTTGGACGGACGGAACAAGTAAATTTATCTACGTTCTTGAACCAAAAACAAGACGTGTGATTGTTTACAAAAAAGACACTGGGGCATTTGTTGTGCAATACACCTCGGAAACATTTACGGAACTCACCGACTTCGTGGTTGACGAAACCTCTCAAACCATTTATCTTTTGTCCGGAGCGAATATTTATACGATTTCGTCAGGACATTTGAAAATTTAACCTCATATGACAAAAAAACAGCTCTCCCTTCTTGGTTCGATCGTCCTTGCAGCAGCTCTTCTTGGTGTGGGCGGATTTGTTCTGTTCCAAAAAACCTCTTCTCCAGCGGTTCAAGAAATGAAAGATGAATTCACCGGAACATGGCGTGCAGATGCGGTCACAAAAGATGGATATGCGTGGTTTGTGGAATATTCCTTCAAAAATGGAACCTATGACATGAAAACCGAATCTGCGTTTAAAGACAATGGAACCTATCAAATCATCAAACGTTTTGAAGACAATGTTTCTGTGCAAATGCAAAAAACATCCATTCCCTACAATAAAACGTATGACATTTACATCTCCATCATTGATGAAAAAACCATCATGATTGATGGGATGAAGTTGTATAAAAAGTAATAAAAAAAATCCTCCCCGCCACGGCGGGGAGGATTTTTTGTTGCGATTATTTAACAATCGCTGTTCCACCTGCTTCAACCAATTTCTTTTTGATTTCTTCTGCTTGGTCTTTTGACACACCTTCTTTGACAACCTTTGGTGCTCCATCAACCATATCTTTTGCTTCCTTGAGTCCAAGACCCGTAATTTCACGAACAACTTTGATCACACCGATCTTGTTGTCTCCACAAGCGGTGAGCTCAACATCAAAAGATGTTTTCTCTTCTGCTGCTGGAGCTCCTGCTGCTGCACCACCTGCTGCCATCATCATGGCTGGAGCAGCTGCACTGACGCCAAATTTCTTTTCCAAAAGTTTAACGAGTTCTGCAAGGTCGAGAACAGACATTGTTTCAATAGACTCAACGAGGGTCTTGAACTTTGCTGGGACTTCTACTTGTTCCATTTCCATAGAGATAAAATAAATTTTTAATTACGCCTTCTTTTCCGAAATGGCGTTCAGCGTAACCACAAGGCCACGAACGTTCGCAGCAAGAGTGTTTACAAATCCTGAAACCGGAGCGTTCAATGTACCAACCAATTTCGCAAGCAATTCTTGCTTAGATGGAAGGGTTGAAAGCATGATAACCGCTTGTGAATCCACAAATGATCCTTCCAAAATTCCTCCAACCATCTTGAATCCTTCGCGACCCTTTGAAAAGTCTGCGATGATTTTGGCTGGTGCAACCTCATCGGTATAGCTGATGGCGGTAAGAAGACTTCCGGATACGAGGTCTTTTGACAACGTGATTCCTTTATCTTCCAAGGCGCGCACAAGGAGTGTTTTCTTTGTTACCAAGAAGTCCACACCTTCAGCTTTTCCCTTTGTACGAAGCGCATCTGCGTCTTTCATGGTGAAGCCAGAGACGGAGGTGAACACAACAGACTTCATTCTTCCGAACTTGTCCGCGAGTTCATCTTTAATCTCAGCCTTCTGTTTTCTGGTTTTTGGCATAGTATTTTTATCCGATGTTTGAGTCTTCGACCTTTAATAAAAAATCCGGGCTTTTCGCCAGGACTACATGAAACATGTCGAAACTCGACACTCGTTTCACCTCGGCAGGACTTATGCCTTGCGGCACCTGCTGTCTTGGGCGATTGGATTTGTGAAAAGAATAAGGGAAAGCTGGATTTATGTCAAGAAAAAACCGACTTCTTGCGAAATCGGCAGAATCAAGGGGAAACCTTGAAGAAGATGATGGTGATGTCTTGTTTCGGACCTTTTGGTTTTTGCGCGAAAAACTCACGCGCAAGACCTTCTGCCTGCTCAAGACTCACATCTGTTTCTCGGCGATCCTGGAGACGATGGAACACTTTGCGAACGATCTTGTAGCCTTCTTTTGAACTGAGCGCGTACAAGGCGGGTTCGTTTGGATCAATCTGCTGTGTTTGGACACACGGCTCATGAGTGACGGCGGGACGAAACTGCGGATGTCCAAACGCACGTGTCGAGCGCAAGGAATGGTCCGACCAACCGCGCTGTGTTTCAAAGTAATGCAACCGACGTTTGCGAAAATCAAGAATGGGCGTCCACTCTCCGCACAAACGAATTTGAAACGATCCACTCTTCACAAACGGCTGCAAACGATCAAGCTCCTCTTTTCTGTCTGCGTTGTGATCATGTGTCAGTCGATCCATGCCGTCAAAATTATCTTTGGCATAGCGCGCCAGACGACAATCGCCAATGTGCGCAATGTTCAGAACCCCTTCCTTTGTGAGACTCACACAAGCGGCGGTCGCTCCAATCGGCTGATGCGGAAACCTGATTTCAACCTCTTGCTCGGCTTGATCAAACATCCTGACAAAGGCGTCCGGAGATGAACCAAGTTCTTCAAACGAGGCAACCAAACGCTGAACGATGCATGTTGAAAATTCCGCTACGCGCGATTGTGGCACAGACATGCTGCCACCATTCACAACCGCTGCAAAAAACGGAAATCTCATTTTTTTCGGCACATGATACGCATCTTCCGAAACGTATTCATGCCGCCTTTTTAGCGAAAGAACCGTATGGTCAATGATCATGCCTCTTTACCTTTTTGTGGTTGCACAAAACCCGTCTCTCAAAATCGAGAGGAGAATAAAATAGCATAGATGTGCAAAATGTAAAGAGAGAAAGAAAAACCGACCTCTTATGAGGTCGGCGAGTCGCGCAAAACGCGAAAGAATATGATCGTGATGTCATCATCGGGACGGTCAGGCAATTCTTCTGTGGCAAACCGTTCGAGAGTATCCATGAACTGATCGTCATGAGGCACTCGCTTGTTTTTCAAGCGACGAAATGCGATACGTGCCGTATCTTCGCCCCCATCCGAACAAACCGCGTACAGCTCGTCTTCCGAGACATGTTCGAAAAACTTCACTTCCGGCTCATGTGTCACGATCGGACGAAAATCCGGATCTCCGAAACTGCGTGTGAACGCAGCTGTGGCTCCTGTCTTTTTACAATGCAGCCGAGAAACGCAGAAATTTCCGTGCTCATAAATGTGCGAATCGAATTTTCCATCTGCGTAATACGGACGGAGACGAGGAATCTCCGTCGGATTATCTGGCACGTGGTCCTGCGTCAACCGTTCAACACGGAACGATTCATCCGGTATAAACTTCAGGACCACACAATCTCCCACCTGGGCGATTGTAATTCCGCGCTCGTCTGCAACCACACAGGTTGCAACCGCACCGACAGGAATCTTTTTGAACGTCACTTTGACTCGAGTCTGTACAGCACCACAGATTTCCGGGAACACTCCCAGATCCTGACGCTCCACCACCTCTCGCACCAACTCCGAAGCGACTTGCTTCGACAGCTCTTGTGCGCGATCGGTTTGCAGATCCGGACCGTGTCCATCTGCGACAACGGCCACGAACCGATTCAGAGAATCGATCATCGCCTCGCACGCATCTTCCGATCGACGATGACGCGACGCTGTACGCGTCACGATTCTATACTCGAAACGCATGATTTCCTCCGCGAAATCGTTGAAGCACCGATGTTCGAACTTATTTCCGAACCGCACAGAATAACAAAAAATCGAGGATTTGTCAATCCTCGATTTGCGTCCCTTCGAAGGACTTACCTGACAATAATCGATCCAAATTCTTGATATTCGTGCCGTTTACGATCGCGACATGCATTTTGCATTGCTCGGCGAGTTTTGAGGCGATCGGGTCAAACGGAACGTTCATCCCTGGATCCCAGACATCACCGACCATTTTTCGAAATGCTTTCCACGAGATCGACTCGATCTTTTTCGCATTGCGAAACTTGTTTGGATCTTTGGTGTAGACGTAATCGATATTCGAAAGATTCGCGATCGTGGTCGCTCCAACCTTCTTTGCGAGACGTGTCGCCACATAATCGGTCGACCAACCAGGTTTCCATCCGGCCGCAACAAGCACGGGCTCGGTCCATTTCCCGATTGGACGTGTTGGATCTTTGACCATGATGGGGTTCGCAATATCTCGAAGCACGGTTCGCATCAAGTGTCCGTTCAAACGCGTCGCGTGAATGCCGAGCCAATCGATGTCATCACGTGTAAGTTTTCCAACACGTCGAGCGGCGTCTTGATAATTCCGCGCGGTTGTTCCTCCACCCACAACAATAACGAAGCGCTTGCCAAGCTTCGCGTGCTTCACAATCAGTTTTTTAAAATCCTGTAAAAATTTTACATCAATGCCCGATTTCGGAACCACAAGCGAGCCACCGACCGAAAGAATAAAAATGTTTTCATGTTTCATAATTGAATTTTGTTTGTAGGGGTGCCCTTCATGGGTACCCATTCGATCGTATACGAAAAAACGCCATATGGCGTTTATTTTTCCGTTGATTGAATAAACCAGTTGGTCACCATACTCATGAACCAAAGCGCGATCGCTGCCAAAAACGCTGGAACAAATCCAGTGACCGTAAATCCTTTTACAATTGTGGAAGCAAGTAAAATCATGAGGGCATTGATCACGAGGATGAATAATCCAAGCGTGAGAATCGTGACCGGAAGCGTAAGCACGATGAGAATGGGGCGAACGAGCGCGTTTGCGAGCCCAAGAATAAGGGCAGCAATGAGCGCATGATAAAAACTATCCACATGAATTCCTGGGACAACGTTTGCGACGATGATAAGCGCAAGCGCATTCAGGAGCCAACGAAGAAGCAGTTCCATAAAATGGGGTCACAAGACCGATCAAGAATTAATCTTCAAAGCGTTTTTTAATTTCGACGACCTTATTTTCCACTTCGGACAATTTCTCTTTGAGCATTGACGCAAGTTCTAGTCCGCGTTCAAATTGCTTGAGTCCTTTGTCGAGATCGAGATGCTCTTCCGAATCAAACCACTGCGTGATTTTTTCGAGTTCCTCAAAAGATTTCGCGAAGTCTACAGGTGATTGTTTTTTGGTCATACAAGTTTTTGCTTTCCCTTTCCATTTACACGTAAAACTTCTGCATCCACTGCGCCTGCGCCCAATTGTATCGCGACTTCGCGTCCGATCGCAAGCAAGGACGCGTCTTTTACAACTTCCCCGCCGATGCGGACAATGGCGTATCCTCGCGCGAGGATACGCGTTGGATCCACTTGTCGAAGCATGCGCGCCGACGACTCAACGGATTCTCGAAGCAGAGGCAACCAACGCTCAGCGCGATCATGCAATCGTGCGTTGATCATTACAAGTCGCTCACGTTCACGCTCGAGAATGTGTCCCACGCGCGTCGCAATCTTTTCTGCGGCTGTACGATATTCGTCCATCACAAACTGCAATCGCTGTTCGTTGTGTGTGAGCATCATGTCGATCTCATATTTTACATCGGCTCGAGAAGGCACAACGCGCTCTGCCGCGTTTGACGGCGTGCTCGCACGAATATCCGCAACATAATCCGCAAGCGACTCATCACGTTCGTGTCCAACCGCCACAACAACCGGAATGATGGATTGATAAACCGCGCGTGCAACTTGCTCGTCGTTGAACGCATGGAGATCCTCGAGACCACCGCCGCCTCGCGTGAGGACGATTGCATCCGGTCGTTCCTCGAGAGGTAACGCATTGAAATGTCGAAACGCTCCGAGAATCTCGGGCACAGCCTCGCGCCCTTGTACATGCACATGTGCGTGATCAATCTCGATTCCTCCCCAACGATTATTTACGATACGCAAAAAATCTCCGTACGCCGCGGCATCTCGAGATGTAATCAAGCCAATCTTCTTTGGAAATCGCGGCAGTGTGCGTTTTCGAGAAACATCAAATAACCCTTCGACCTCGAGTTTTTTCTTTAAAAGATCGTACGCACGCTTGAGCGCTCCTTCACCGATCGGCTCGATCGATTGCACATTCAACTTGAGCGTTCCGAATCGCTCATACATTTTTGGAAACCCTTTCACATGTACACGCATCCCGTCTTCGATCGGCGTACCAATCTGCCACACGGTTGCAAAACATTTCAAGACCGCTTCCGCCTTTTCATCCTTCAAATCAAAACTCACCCACTTCTGCTGGGCAACGCGATAATCCGAAACCTCACCTTCGATCAGGATCTCATTTGACGGCACGCGATCGTGAAGCACCTCGTTTAAAAGCGCAAGATAATCCGCAACGTGTAAAACAACAGGTTCCATGTTTAAAATGTTACAGCAAAATAATACGGCTGAAACCAATAGACGAGTGCGGCCATCGTGACGCCGAGGAGCATATGTGTGACGAGGGTCTCGAGCCAAATCCCCTTTCCTTCACGTCGGCCGAACAGACCCATTTGTAAGAGAGGATACACAACAAGTCCGACAAAAATCCAGCTCAAAAATCCATACACGGCAAAGGACAAAAAAGTGTACGGACGATGTGTCACGAACAACCATCCGCGCTCAACAAATAAAATATAGATCAAACCGAACAACATGCCGATACACAAATGAAGCAACAATCCAACCCAAAACGCTTCTCGTTTTTTGATCGTATACCCAAAAATTGTTTTGACGGTGATAACCGGAGGAGCGACAGATGCTTTCCCACGCTCAATGAGTTCGAGCATAATCGCGGGAATCGAGTATGCGAACGCAATGAGTCCCCCAAGAGATGCGCCAAGAAGATAGTCCATATTATTTTTTTGGATGTAAAATAAGCACAACTTTTTTGCCTTCCAAAATATCTGCCCCCGCGTTCCAATCATGGATCGCGCTCATGAGGGTATCAAATGAATACACATACGCATTACCACGTTTAGTCCCTGGGTCATTCACAATAAACAAGTTGTTTTTTGTGTATCCTCGAATAACCGCCATGTGATACGTTGGTCCCGGCGGAGTGAAATACGGATTTTTCAACACCTGTCCGGCTGCGGGAAAAATAATCGGCTGCCCTTTGTCTAATCGCACTTTTAATTGCTCAACGGTTGGATTTTCCAAAATTTCTGCTTGTAATCCATACATCTCTTCTGCAAACAAAGCCGTTTCTGCAACGGTTGTATCAATGTTGTATCCGAATAACTGATCTTCAAACGCAACCATGGCGAGAATCTCTTTTGTTGCGACGTCAGGATCGATCAGCCTCGGACCTTTTGCGTAATATTCTTTCACCATAAGCACAGACGCTTCTTCACACGCATCTTGATACGGCTGATTCCAGTCTGTCGTTGGAGCCTGAACCGTAAACGGAACGGCAAGGTTTATTTCCGCGACAATAGTCGTATGTGTTGCGGGTGATTGAGCAGGTTTGGTTGTCCCGGGTTTTGATTCCGCAAATTGGTCACCTTGATAATCAATTGCATCTGGAAGCGCTGGAGCTGTCTGCGTTCGTAAAACATCTAAAATACGTCCGCGTTCCACGTAAAACAACCCAAGAATAACCATGGCCACAAGAGCAATAGGAAACCATTTTTTCTCTTTCAAAACCTCTAATTTGCGTGCTTTGTGAGCCATACTTTTAATTTCCATGTTGCCATGACGTCGTCTTCATTATATTCCATAATTTTCTGGAGGAGTGTTGGACTCTTGGACGCAAGCCAATCTTCAAACCATAACACAGAGTTTGCTCCAGACGCATCATCCGCACGCCAGTGAAATCCAATGTAGCTTGCGATGTCTTTCAGCGAATAGAACGATAAGGGAAAAATGATTGCAGGACGAACAAGCTCGATTAAATCAATCATGTTGCGATCAAGCGCTTCTTGCACGATCTCTGAAATGCCGTAACGCGAGGCAAAGCGACGAACAACTTCTTGTTCAAAGAATCCATAATGATAAATGGGCGCCTCGAGATGCTGTGCAACAAAATCACAAAACTCGAGCCACATATCAGATTCTTGCGCGGCGGATGCTGCCATGAATGGATGATAACTCTCTTTTCCATTTTCGATCTTGAGCACACCAAACAAATAATCGAAATCTCGAAGTGGATCGCTTTCAATATCAAAATACAATTCAATATCCGCTTTTGGAAGCTTAATGGATTTTCGGATGAAATGTTTTCCGTGTTTGATGGCGAGCGCTTGGTCGTGCATGATTTCTAATCGAGCAACACTCATATTTGGCACGCGACGTTCAAGTTCTGCAAACGTCAGTTTCGATAATTCTGTGATCGTACGAATGTTGGACGACTGAAGTGCAGCAACTTCTTCTCGCCATACACGATTCAAAAGGGACAAATCGTCACACGATTCCGATTCTGTGCGACACTCCGAAAACCATGGAGACTGTTTGCAGCCTGTGGTCACAAAGTGTGCAGGCTTCAGCCCGGCAATAATCTTTTCAATCTCCATCAAATTCAAATGAAACTGCGCCTCCATTTCTTCAATGGGGTAGGACAAAACAGTTTTGTCTGGGGTGATGACATATCCGTTTACAGGTTTTACTTCCTGAATTTTTGAGAGAAGCTCCGCGTAAAAACACCCTTGAAACTTAAATTCATCGCGAAGATACCGCGAACGCTTCATGTCCGCCGCAACATAATAATGGTTTCCCAATCGTGAGACGCCCTCAACTTTTTCAAGCACATCTGGATGTCCGACCCAGTGCCTGTCGACGAGGACGCCATGAAAAATCGTTTGTCTGCCTTCTGCCATGAAGGCAAGTGTTTGTCTGAATGCATCATCCGGATCTTCTGCCATAACTTCCGCAACATCTTCACGATCAGAAATGACTTCACGCTGACGCGCATCAATCATGCCGTCATCAATGAGCCGCTCCATAAGCGGATGGTGCGGACGCTTGCGATCAGAATGCACATCAAAATACACCCAATGTGGGCATTTCACGTACTGATAAAACGTTTTCTCGGTGATTTTGTGGAACATGTAACGCCAGTATACCATTTCTTTTCCACTTCTGTTATTGTGCTTATGGTCTTTTCGTGGAGGTTCCATGCCTGATGGTGTAAGACCGGTACGACTCGAGATCCAAATCGATTTTGACGACATCCATTTCGTTCATTTCACCGCCTCAGGATCGCTCGTCCTCACTTACAGCGACCTCCCCAAACCTCTGCAAAACAGAATCCGTGGCATTTTGCACGGACTCCAGCAGAGACGCATTGAGCACATCGACTTTCATTCAGGTCGAACACATCAAGCCTTTGCGGGCACACACCCCTTCGATCTTCGCTTCTTGCGAGAGGAGGAAGACTTCGAAGAGCTGTTCGGCCTCATTCTCTGGTGGATCCATCGAAACTCGCGCCAACGGGTTTGTCGCAAAGACATCTACGACCTCCAGCCCCACAAAACATGGACCTGCGAATGCGGCGAGGTCGTCGCGGCCGACAAAGAACTCTGCACAAACGAACGCTGCCCCTCGTGGACAAAACTCGCCATGTGCACAGGCGACAAGAAGGCAAAGAAACTCAGACTTGCCTGATCCAATGGATCAGGTTTTTTTATTTTGAGAAGATTGACAGAATCAAAAAAAACGGATTAAATGCCCGTACATTCACAAAGGAAAAACAAATGAAAGCGCTTGTGATCGAAGGTTTTGTGTTGTTCGATATCCATGAACCGCGCTACAAACGCCGTGAGTTACTCCTTGAACGAGATGGAACCCGCGTCTCAATCAGCACATATGAAGGCAAAACCTTCATCAACTACGATGAACCGGCAACAAATCTTTTGTCGAACATCGAAGAATGTGTCCTTTTGGGCGAAGTAGATGTGCCTGATGATCTCGCTGTGCATGTCTTTGCTATCATCGAAGCCAAACGTGAATTGCAAAATCACACAAACGCATTTACATCGATCATAAATATCCCGACAGATTCAACGGGAGTCGCGATTGATACGCAGGGTGAAAAAAAGCCCTCTGAGAGGAAGCGTATTGCGCTCACGCAACCGACTGATTTCCGTCCGATGTGTCTTACTCCATTTCCTGTCGGTTGGGAGATGCCGAAGCCGTTCACACCATGGCAACGCTTTGTCCGTCGACTCCGACGGTGGATGTACAACACAGTGTGAAACCCCTTACCGAGCAACAGGCTCGGATTTTTTATTGGAATGATCGACTTTGACAAAAACCCCTGTGCGGCATATCGTTTGAATAGGTTCAAAAATAGCGAGGGAAGCGATGGAACTGGTCGTGACCGTGTTCATGAGCTTGTGTGTTCTTTTGATGGCAATTGTGATGCCATTCATGTTCATTCGCTGTGTCATTCACTTGTTGCGATTCAAAGAATCACGCACGTTTCTCAACGTGTGGTGCATACTCATCGGGCTCGTTGTTTCTCTCATCGTGCCGTTTGCTCCTGTCCTCGCAGCCAATGCGGATCGGCACATGAGTCCTCTTTGGATGTATACGCAAATCGCAATCATCGTAATCATCCAAGGAATCACGCTTCTGCTGAGTGGACGCAATGCCATGCGCGACAAAGAACCGGATCCGGAACCGAGTGGATATAGCCCCACTGACATGAGTCTGTGAACCAAACGACCACCAAGGAAGCACACATGTTCATTGCTGGATTTGTCATCGGTACCCTCTTCGGATTTTGGTATTGCCAATTCATGCACGCAGGCGCCTTCGACAAAGAGAAACCGTCAAAGCCTCTCGATTCCAAATCGACTTCCGACCTCACCAATGCCTCAAGCGATCCCTCGTGGGGTTCGCATCTCTGATCGAGCAATCAAGCTCGATTTTTTTATCCACAGAACGACTATTGACAAAAAAATATTTTTTGATGAGGTAATAGATACACGATTAAGGTGATTAACTTCACTATCCTGTCGGTATCAATAAAGAACTCCCTGTGCTTATCCTGGGGGTTCTTTTATTTTTTCCCGGAAATATGGGCCTGTGGAGGTAATGGCAACCTTAGTCGATTTGACACCGACAATTACGGGTTTTGCCTTTCAGGCAACACAACTGAACTCGCTCGGAAAACCAAAATCGAATTTTGTTTTTCTCTCGCTCCGTTTGTTGTGCGAATCCCGTCGGGTCCACCATGTCGAGAGTCATGGTTCCGGGACCGAAAAATCAATCCGTTCATCGGATTGATTTTTGATTCTTTTTCTTGATCGAAACCTCGTCAATCACGACGTAGTTTCTCGGATCCTTTCGGCACTTTATTTTATTCTATCACAACAAATAACTTCCCACACAATCACTCTTCCACTTTTTCACTCTTTCACTTTGTCTCAACATACTTCGCTGGCTCGTACACATTCCGTGCGTTCCAAATCAGGTACCCGGATCCGCCTGCGTCGCGCACCGCTTTTATTTGTGCTTCGATCATGGCGCCTGTGTAGACTGCGCCGATATCAAAATCTTGAATCCAAGGACGGAATTGTTTTGCGGTGGCCGCGTGTTCTTCTGCCGTTCGAGGAATCGTTTTTTTCAAGATTGTCTCCGAACCATCCGTGTTTTTGATCGACATGGTTTCAATCTTTGGTGGAAGCAACAATTCGAGCGCGTGATCAAGCGAAATCTTAATCACCTCATACGGACGTGTGGCGGGATTTGGAAATCCTTGAAAGCCGTTTGCGTAATGGGAGGGATAAACCATGGGAGACACAAAATCCGTACTAGGCATGACGTCCGAAAGGCGCTGACCGATTCCAAGTCCGTCATTTCCCATACAAACGAGTCCAAACAAATCAAACGAGACGGGAATTTTTTCTTGTCGAAGAGGATCACCCACTGCCGCAAAAAATCGTTTCATGGCATCTACCTTGAGCTCGGATGTTTTATAAAGTGGATACACAATCGCCGAGATTCTTCCGTCAGAGGCAAACCGAACATAATCAAATTGCACTTCATCAAACCCGCGTGCGTATGCTTCCCGTGCAAGCGCAAGTGCATATGTGACAGCTTCTGGTGAAGTTGGATCAATCCATGCGGATCCTGTTTTGTCGCGCCATAATCCTCCGCCGGAGGATCGAAGTGCGGACGATGTCACAACGCTTGCAAACGCGCTATCACGCATCACCGCAATGCGCGCGATGCGGTACATGTTGTCATCCGCGAGTTTTTTCAAAAGCGCATCAAGATCCTGAATGGCGGGTTTCTTCATGGCATAAGGTGAAAGCGATGCGTCATTCGGAACAAACGCAAGTTGCCCATTGTCCATTTTTAGATCGATCACGACCGTATTAAGCCCTGTCTTTTGCATATAATCGATAAGCACATCCCCTCGAGACGTTGCAGCCGTCACCGCCGTCCAATAAATCCCACGTGCTTCTTCTGGAAGCGGAATGTGGATGATAGGAGGCGGTTCCGGTGCGAGTGGCGGCGATTCAGGAACGATTGTCTTCGGAACTACTTCGGCTGTTGGCGCAACGGCAACCACGGTCGAGCGCGCACGGATGGATCGAACAATTTGAATAGAGGCAATAAAAACACTCACGAGCACCACACAAATAATCGTAACCACGATAAATTTTTTTGAGGTAAAAAAAGTGGTCTCCATATGATGTCATCATACAGGAGGGCGGAAAGGGCGGAAAGGGTGATAAAACAAAAACAAGAGCACAATGTCTCTTGTTTTTTTCGCCTTCTCCACCCTTTCCGCCTTTTATTTTTTATCCTCCACCGTAACCTTCACCATCTTGTCTCCGATTTTGATTTTATCGACAACATCCATTCCAACAGTCACGCGACCGAAAATGCTATACGCTTTTGGCAACGGTGCATCCGCGAGCATGATGAAAAATTGAGAGCCGTTTGTTGCCGGACCCGCATTTGCCATCGCAACAATTCCGCGCGTGTAGGTATATTTATCTGCGAGTTCGTCTTGAAACTTGTAACCAGGACCTCCTGTTCCATTTCCACTTGGATCTCCGCCCTGAATGACGAATCCTTCTTCACGGCGATGAAATGTGAGGCCATTGTAGTAACCGCCGTTTGTGAGATAGACAAAGTTTGAGACGGTAAGAGGTGCTGTCTCTGCAAAAAGTTCAAACACAATGTCTCCCTTTTCTGTTGTTAAGCGAATTTGTTTCTTTGCAATCTCTTTATCCGAAAGTTTTCCTGGAAAAGTCCATGTCATAGGTTTGGTTGTTGCTGCCGCGGCCCCCTCTCCTTTCGAAGGAGAGGGCGGGGGGAGAGGTATCGCGTCTGATGACGGCGCGGTCTGTTCCGCAGGTTTTTGATCAGGATAATTAAAGGTGACATCTGAAGATGCATCCTTTGATTTAACACATCCAGATCCAACGAGCAAGAGAAGGGCGAGAGACAAAAAGAGAGTCAAACGTTTCATAAAAAACATTATCGATTCGCAAATGCGGAAGCGGCGTTCACAACCGGCGACACAAAAGCAATTATTTTTGAGATATCAATCGTTCCAACTTGGATCAACACAGAAACAGAAAGCAACATGATCAAAACAGAAAAGAGCGTAACGAGTTTTGAGATAGAAAACGGAACATGCTCACAATTTGTACAACGATGCACAATGACGTATTCCTTTGAAACTTCATACGGAAGTTTGAGCGATTCTTTTGCGCCGAGCGTCACTTCTTCTACAACAATCACTTCTGGTTTCTTGGATGACTTTTTTGCTGCAGATTTTTTAGCAGAAGACTTCTTTGCACTCTTTTTTGGAGAGATGACAAGCGGTGCAAATGTGAGTGCAGGAACAACGCTTTCTGACGCGACAGTCATTTTTTTAACTGTTTTTTTTGTTGTGACGGCTTTTTTGGTTGCCATAGGTTTCCTCCTTAATGAAAGAACTTAAAATGTACAAAGATTATAACAAACTTTTTTCGAAGAGACAAAACAGGTTAGAATTTTGTCCCCAGACCGACCATGAGTGTCTGTTCAATAGGCACATTTGTCTGTGCAACTTCATTTTTTTCATCAATGGTTGTTGAAATGGGTTTCCAAGATAAAGATCGAGCATCAAAGGCAATGAGTGTCAAAAGATGCGAAGGAGCGGATCGTAAGTCCTTTGGGATGCGGTATTGAATAACCGATGGATTGAGGACTCCTCCATCTTGCAAAACAAATTCATAGACCGGTCCTCGCATGAGCGGAATCGATTGCTCAACATTGGTCAGTCGCAAAATCTGAACAGAGGTTGCTTCATGCGAAACCCCTTCGACGCTGACCATTCGATCCGAAGAGGCCGCAACGACACGCTCGGGCGCGCGAGCAAACACCACAAAAAAACTTGCGACAATAAGACCAAACAAAAGAGGAACCAAAAAAGATTCCGAGGATTTTTTAATTGTAAGATTCCTCCGTGCCATAGTGACTCTATTGTAACACAAAAAACCATCCGAAATTCGGATGGTTATTTTTATCCTTCCCAAGGAAATCCTTCTCTTCCAAAACTTCCATACACCGCTGCGGCTTGATAGATCGGTTTGCGCAAAGCGAGTCGCTCGACGATCGCTTCTGGTCGAAAATCAAATTGTTGTTTGATGAGATTCGTAAAGTCGATTTTTGATCCTCGTGATTTTTCACCCATTCCCACAACGTGAAGATGAATCGGTTCCGCGCGGCCAAGCGTATACACAACTTGCACCATCGCCGACTGAACGAGATCTTGATCGACAAGATACTTCGCCGCCGCACGTGCCATGTACGCCCCCGCACGCTCAACACGCATCGGATCTTTGCCGATCATCACTCCATCACCATGTGGAATGAGCCCGCCGTATGTGTCGACATGAACTTTATGGCCACTCACACCCGAGTCTGATCGAAAACAGACATCGGTAAACGAACCGATCGGATTAATAAAAATCTGAATTCCCTCTCCAAGAATCGGAACAACTACGCGTTCGAGAATTGCGTTTCGAACTTCCTGATCTTTTATGTTCAAATGATGCGATGCAAGAATCGTGACACCGACGACTATGTCTTTCTCCGTCATGATCTGCACTTTTCCATCCGGTCGAAGCCAGGAGAACGCAGGATCCATTTTTCGCAAGTCATCAATGCGCCTCGCAATATTATGCGCATACACAAGTCCGCGTGGAAGACGTTCGCGTGTTTCGTTCGTCGCGTATCCATTGACAATCACCGTATCTTGCGCACCATGAGACGCACGTTTTATTTCTGGTGACTGTTCTTCGATGTTTGCAAAGACTTCAATCTCATCTGTATAGCCAATATCCGCATAAACCTTTTTTGCAATCGCTCCAACATCCAAATCCGCAGTTGATGTGACCTCACCACCAATCATCATCATTCCGTGAGACCCCATAACATTCACATCCACATGTGCTTCTGGATCACGACGAATGTACTCATCCACAAGAGCATCCGCAATTTGATCGCAAACTTTATCCGGCTGTCCTTGAAGCGTAGATTCGACAGTTTTTCGCATAAGATTGCCGACACAATAACAAATTTTTCATCAACCTCCAACCTCTCAGATCTTTTCGAGGTTATCCACACCCCACCCCTTGCGTTCGGTTTTTGTTCGGTTTAGAATACGAACATAACGCGAACGACTAATCGTTCATATGCACGGGAGACTCACAAGCCTCCCCTACAAACATTATGGGAAATTTAACAAAAAAACAGAACGATGTTCTGCAATTCATCAAAGATCACATCCGAGATTGTGGATATGCTCCGTCTTACCGAGAAATCGGTGAACATCTCAAACTCTCCTCTTCGGCAACCGTCCACGGACACATTCAGAGTCTTGTTGATAAGGGCATGATCCGCATCGGAGACGAAGGTGAGGCAAGATCCATTGAACTCGTCGCACAGCCAGAACCTATCCACAGGGGCTTCCGACTTTCGGCAGATGTCATCAATTTGCCAATGATGGGACTCATTGCTGCCGGACAACCTATCGAGGCAATCACAGACAACGAGACAATGGCGGTTCCAGCAAGCTTTGTCTTGGATGGCGCAAACTCGTACGTTCTCAAAATCAAAGGTCAGTCAATGATCGACGATGGAATTCTCGACGGAGACTTCGTAGTCATTGAACGAAACCCCTCCCCTCGTAATGGAGAAGTCGTCGTAGCTCTCCTTGATAACGCCTTTGCAACACTCAAACGATTTTACCGCGAACCATCACGCATTCGCTTGCAACCCGCAAACAAAACCATGGATCCTATTTACGTTCAGGACTGTATTATTCAGGGAGTTGTAAGAGCTGTGATCCGCAAGTTTCAGCCAGTGTAATAAATTTCCCATTTGTAGATTCGTAGCCAATTCGTTAATTCGTAACAACCCTTGTTTTTTTGTTGCCAAAATTCGAAATTAATTTTTCGCTTATGCCCACATACGCACTCGGCTATCGTGAACCCGCATATGTTTCCATTGCTCGCCGCTATAAATCCGCTCCAAAAAAACGATTATCCATTTTCGCAGCCATTAGCGGACGACGTATGAAAAAATTATTGCGTCGTCACGTATTCAAATCTCTCAATCGTAAATATTTCTAACCATAACCCCTTTCCTCTCATCTCCTCCCCATATGCACAACATTCTCCATGACTCCGTTGACGTTCTCGCCACCTTTGCCGATCGCCGCGTGCGCCCGCTTCATATGCGCTGGAACGACCGCAACTATTCCATTAAAAACGTAAACCTTGTGCACACGGCGCGAGAGGGTCAGAAAAAAATCTTTTATTTCTCTGTCTCAGACATTGCAAATTATTTCAAACTACGACTTGATACAGAAACGCTCGAATGGCACTTGGTCGAGGTATACAGTTCATAACGCAAACACGCCCTTTTGGGGCGTGTTTCGATAAACTAGGCCGATGTTCCAGAAAGAGAAAGACGAAAATCAACCAATCGATCTTCAAGCCCGCCCTTTGTGACCATTTTTGCATTCATAGAACGCATTTCTTGTTTTATCTCAGAAACATCTTGTTTCAAGACTTTTACGTCTTTCTTCAATTCTCCGATCTCTTCATGGATTTCATCAAATTGCGGCAAGATATTATCATCAATCATCTGGCCAACGGCTTCAATGATTGTTTTGGTTACACGTTTTTCTGAGGCCGTCACCTCATCACGAACTACCTCACGGATTTGACCCAAATCTTCTTTTGTTAACATAAGAAAAAATCAACATGAATTAAATGGGTCACGATAACAACAGTAAAAATGTAACACGTTTAAAAACAAAAATCAAGACCCGCTTTGTGCATAAAATCATCCTTCACATCGACATGAACTCCTACTTCGCCTCGGTCGAGCAACAGGCGAATCCGTTTTTGTGTGGGAAGCCGATTGGGATTACGGGTAAACGATCAGAACGATCCATTGTTGCAACAGCGTCTATCGAAGCAAAAAAACTCGGCGTGAAAACCGCCATGTCCACGTGGCAGGCAAAAAAGATTTGTCCGAGTTTGATTCTCATCACAGGTGATCCTGAAAAATATTCAGAAATCACACATCGTTTTAATAAACTTTTTTTTGAATTCACCCCGCTTGTTCAGGAATTCAGTGTCGACGAATCTTTTCTCGACATTACAGAACAAGCAAAAGATTGGTTCGGTGCTGTGTACCTCGCACATAGTCTACGCGAGAGACTCAAAGAAGAATGCGGCGAACGAATAACCGCTTCGATAGGGATCGCACCAAATAAACTCCTCGCGAAACTCTCAAGCGAATGCGTGAAACCAAATGGCATCACTCTGACTCGAAAAGAAGACGCAATTACACGTCTTGATTCAGTTCAGCTCACCGATCTGTGCGGCATAGGTCCGCGCATGGGGCGAAGACTGAATGATCTTGGTATCAGGAACTTCAAACAACTGCGAGAATTCCCGCGCGAGGAACTCGTCGATGAGTTTAGCTCGTACGGATACTGGTTACACGAGGCGGCGTATGGTCGAGAAACATCCGAAGTGTCCATCGAAGAAGAGGATCCAAAGTCCGTCGGACATTCGTACACCTTACCAAAAGACACATTCGACCCCGTGCTCATGCAACGTTACCTCCTCGGCATGTGCGAAAAAGTTGCGTGGCGCATGCGGCGCGATGGGTTCGTTGCGAATGCTGTATCGACATACGTCCGATACGGAGATTTTTCGGGCAATGGTAAACAACATGTTTTCAAAGAAGCCACAGCCGATGGTCTCCGGTTGTTTGAGATTGCCTGGGGTCTGCTCGAGAAAATACGCGATCGAAGCAAACCCGTACGCCTCCTCGGCGTCAGCACCTCACACCTGTCGCACACATCCGCGCCAAACTCTCTATTTCAAAAAGAACAGAAGAATCTTTCTGTTCTTTCCGCTCTCGATAAAATTCAAACGCGCTATGGCTCGAAGGCCTGGACACGCGCGTCACTGCTACCGATCGCGTTTCAAAATCGCGCGAGTGGGCTTGGGTATGATCATGAACTGTAATTATTTCCCAAACTCCCCTTCCACAATATGCACCTGCGGATCCGGATCTCCGTTTCGGGTTTGTAATGTGATGACCACATCTGTGTATCCGTTATAATCCGTGTCTGCAGATCCAGCCCAATCGAGGACAAACGTTCCGAGGTCATTTGTCACGAGTTCACCGGCAGAAAAATAATCGTATGGAACCGGACGCACAAGCCAGGCTTGAAAAAATTGAGATTCTCGATCAATGCCCGGGAGTGTGGCTCGTATATTCAAATGAAATGTTCCATTCTCCAAAAGACGCGCAGCGCTTCCGACAGCTTTTTGGGAAGAGACGCCGATCAGTGTTGCGTCCGATGTTGGGGGTGGAACAGGTGAGAAAGCGACAGATGATTCTGTGGTGGCAAGAATTCCTGTAGCGGCAACGATTTTTTCTGGCTTCGTGTTGCGAAAGAAAAAGACCGATACAATAAACAAAACAACAAACCCACCAATCATCAACCAAAGATGAATATGATTAGGAATGCGCGCTCCAGACCGCGAAGTGCGCTGTTGTAATCCTTTATACGAGTGGCGATAACGCATACTTAGACAGATGCACGAACGGCATTCGCAACCGCGTCTGCAATTCCGTGTTCAAATGGCGTAGGTAAAATTTTCTCGGTTGAAGGCTCAAGAACCATTCCGGCAATCGCATGTGCTGCAGCAATAAACATCGCGGGTGTGAATTTTCGAATACGTCCTTCAAGCGCACCTTTGAATATTCCCGGGAACGCAAGCACGTTATTTACTTGATTTGGAAAATCTGATCGTCCGGTTGCAATGACGAAGACCCCCGCTTCTTTCGCGAGGTCCGGCATAATCTCAGGCACCGGATTCGCCATCGCAAACACAATTGGTTTTGCTGCCATCGACTGAATCATCTCAATCGAAAGCAAATTCGGCTGACTCACACCAATAAAGATGTCGGCGCCACGAAGTGCATCCGCAAGCGTGCCGGTTTTCTTCTCGGGGTTGATTCGAGCTGCAAGCGCATTCTTTGAATCATTCATTCCCTCTCGGCCTTCTGCAATCATCCCTTTCGAGTCGATCATGTCGATGTGTTTGAGTCCAACTTCCATGAGGAGCGAAACAACTCCCATCCCAGCTGCACCCGCACCGGATATAACCGCATGAACATCTTCGATTTTTTTCTCGGCGAGCTTGAGCGCGTTGAGAAGTCCAGCGAGAACAACCACGGCTGTTCCATGCTGATCATCATGCATCACAGGGATGTCGAGTTCCTCGATCAACCGACGTTCGACTTCGAAACAGTTCGGTGCAGAGATGTCTTCAAGATTGATTCCGCCGAATCCAGGAGAAATATTTTTCACGGTAGCAACAATTTCGTCCACGTTTTGTGTGGCAAGACAAATTGGGTATGCATCGATATTTGCGAATCGCTTAAACAAAACCGCCTTGCCTTCCATGACAGGCAGCCCAGCTTCTGGTCCAATGTTTCCAAGACCAAGTACAGCTGATCCATCTGTAACGACCGCGACCGATCGGCCTTTGATGGTGTAGTCGTACGCAAGCTCTTTATTCTTTGCGATCACGCGGCACGGCTCCGCAACACCCGGTGTATACGCAACCGAAAGATCCTCGCGCGTTTCAAGCGGGAAGGTTGAGGCAATCGAGAGTTTACCGTGATGTTTTTTGTGTTCAATCAAGGATTGTTCTGAGGAGTTCATATTGACAATTTTTACATTCACTGCTAGATTTTTATGTCTGTCGATCAGATATAGACGGAGGCAATCGTGATCAAAGAGATATGTATTTGGCTTGTCGCAATCATTGAGATTGGATTTGTCGTTCGATTCATTTCGAACGTACGGAAAAAAGAAACCACCCCGCCCGTGACCACCTGGTTCATTTTCTTGCTTGGCACAGGCATCAGCATTGGGACATACGTGACATTCAAGAAGCATGATCTACAATCCGGTATCTTAAACATCATGGACTTCACTTGCACTGGCCTTTCGTTTGTAGCCGTGTGGCTCTGGGGAAATCGTTCTGTTCCGTTTACCGTTCTTGAAAAGTTTTCGATCATTGTCGCAATATGCATCGTCATGGTATGGAAACTTACCGAAAATGCAATGACCGCAAATTTACTTGCGCAGATGCTCATCATGATCGGCTACATTCCAACAATTCACCGAATGATTAGCTGGAAGAAAAACACAGAATCATTTCAGACGTGGAGCATCGTGCTTTTGGCGGGCTTCGTCGGACTCGTACCCGCAATCCTCGATTACGACACACTTGCGGTCATCTACGCACTTCGAGGAATCATTATGGTCAGCCTTGTTATGTGTGTGAGCGCACACTACGCATTGCAAGCAAAAATTTTTTTATCACCTCCTGGGTGATTTTTTTATACGTCCCTCAAAAAACTTCCACTCGACTTCACAGTCTTCTTTTTCACCTCTTCCCCAAAATCATCCAACACAATCGCTGGTCCATCATCACTGCTCGAGGAATCCCATTCTGACGAATCCCATTCCGTGGTATTCCACGAAGTTGTTTGTTTCGCGACCTCTCGTTTAAGTTTCACTTCCTCCATCATAGCAGGATCAAGTTCTTGGAGGAACATGGATGGTTGGTTGAACAAAAGCGATTCTGTTCCGGTCACGAGTGGATACGTGTAGTAAAGAAACTTTCGTGCACGCGTAGTTGCAACGTAAAACAATCGGCGTTCTTCTTCAAGCCCATCTCGTTCCTCGAGTGCGCGACCATTCGGAAACTTCCCATCAACGAGGTTCATGATAAAAACCGCGTCCCATTCAAGACCTTTCGCTTGGTGGATGGTTGAGAGGATTAATCGCTCTTCATCGCCGTGTGTTTCTTCGTCGAGAATCCCGTAGTCGCTCGTGAGCGAAACGTCTGTGAGAAATGTCGTGAGATCTTTGTATTGCTCGGCAAAGATTGCAAATTGCTCGATGTCCTCGCAACGATCGTTAAAATCTGGATACTCAGCCTCGAGGTACGCGCGGTACTCACTCGATGCGACCGTGCGAATAAGATCTGCTGGTAGAGACTGTTGCGAAAACTTTTTGAGCGTGACCGCGAGCGTCTTCCATCCGGCCGATGCGCGCGCGCCGCTTCCGATCGACTGTTCGACGAGCTCCTCGAGAGACTCAAATCCGTGAATTTGCGAAATCATTTTTTGTGCCGTCACGAGTCCGATTCCCGTTTGCAATCCAAGCACACGCATCCATGCCACTTCGTCTTTCAAGTTCGCCTTGATGCGCAAGTGCATCACCAGATCTTTAATGTGTGCGCGTTCGAAAAACTTCAAACCTCCACGATACTCGTATGGAAGATCTCGACGCATGAGTTCAAGTTCGAGCATCTGCGAATGGAATGCGGCACGAAACAGCACGGCGATTTCGCGAAGTGGTGTGCCTGCATCTCGAAGCGTTGTGATTTGTTGCGCAATAAACTGCGCTTCTTGCGGCGCGTTCGCGGCCGGAACCAGTTGTGGTTTCTCCGAGCTTCCTCGAACAGCCGTTAAATCTTTCTTGAATTGATTTTTATTATTCGCAATCGAATCATTCGCAATCGACAAAATCTCGGGTGACGAGCGGTAGTTCGTCATAAGCCGAAAGGTCTTTGCGCTTCCGTACTGATCCGGAAACGACAAGATATTTTTGATCTCAGCCGCACGAAACGAGTAAATGGATTGTGCGTCATCGCCCACAACGAGAATATTTTTATGCACACTCGCGAGCATATTGATCAACTGCGCCTGGAGCATGTTCGTGTCCTGATACTCATCGACGAGGACATATTCGAACTGCATCGCGAGCCGGTCGCGTACAACGGGGTTTTGAACGAGAAGATCGCGCAGTCGAATGAGAAGATCATCAAAGTCCATCGCGTCCGCTTGGCGTTTGCGAAGCTCGTAAACCTCACCGATGCGTTCAATGGTTGGAATCAGATCAAAAAAGTGTTCGTGCTTCTCTTCGACAATTTGTTTAATGGATCGACCGGCATTACGCGCGTAACTCAAAATCGAGTTCAACTTCGACGCGGATGGAAATCGTCGCTCGCTTGTGTCGACCTGTAATTCTTTCAAAATCGTTTTGATGAGCGATTCAGAATCTTCGCTATCGAGAATCGTAAAGTTCTGCGTAAAGCCAATTGCGTCCGCGTACATACGCAGAATGCGATTCGCCACTGAGTGGAATGTGCCTCCCCAAAGTCCCTTCGGATATGAACCGAGCAGCGACTCCACACGCGCAAGCATTTCCTTCGACGCTTTATTCGTAAACGTCAGCAACAAAATATTCTGCGGTGCGACCCCGCGTTCGAGAAGATATGCGACGCGATACGTAATCGTCCGTGTCTTCCCCGATCCCGCTCCCGCCAAAACCAAACACGCCCCGTCGCCGTTTTCTACGACCGAGAGCTGCTCTTCATTCAATTCCTTGCGATAATCAATGTTCGAGTCGAAGGCGGGAGAATCGGTGAGGATGATTTCTTTCATAACGCGTCCATTTTCCTCTATTTGAGACGATGAATCAAGGGTTGTGGGGATAACAAAACGATCGTTTTGTTAACGTCGACAAAACGATCTTTATTTCAAATGTTCATCAAATTGTTCCTTGGTACAAACACCTGTTGCTACAATTTTCCCTACCAGTTCTTTAAGAATAAACTTATTCATCACCTCATGCTTAAACGAAATTGGAAATGGTCTTTTCCAGGCGATATGTCGGATCACCCATTGGTGATCACCTCCGTTATCGACAGAAAATCCTGATTGTGTTTTAAGCCATTCCAACATTCTAAGAATCTTTTTACGTTTTACATCAGCATATTCCCCCATAAAATTTTAAGCAACGGCAGGTATTTTTTGCATTGTTCCACTAAAATTAAAAACAGCTTTTTTTACCGCTTGATTATTTAATTTTTCAAATTCTTCTTGAGAAGGACGAAAATAATAATCCGAACCAAGTTTCTTTATGTATTTTGGCGGAATGTCATAAGCGGCATAAATCGTATCATTTACCATTTCAACAAACTCTTTCGCAGAGAGTGCTTGTGTCATGAATTTTTGACCATCCATAAAAATGGATCCGACGATGTATTTGCCATCTCTTTGCCAAGAGACCTGCACGCTTTTACCTGACAATTTATTTTGATGACAAACCAAAACCTCTCCGATGATTTCTTGATCACCGAAGAGAACATCTCGCAAAAGAGAAAGTCGATATTTGAGTGGTGAGAGGACTGGCATAATTTAATCAAATAATAGCAAAAAAAATGAGGAGAGTCAAAAGAGACAAAAAAATCGACCCACAAGGATCGAAAAAGAGGATGCGTTGTCATGTCATCTTCACACCGGAGGCAAAGACGATGATCAGAAAAAGAGCGGAGGAAGTTGCGCCAGCGAGCATGACCAGCCATTTTGGGTATGCCATTTGTTGATCCGACCCATGACGCCTGACCGCGCGATCGATGAATTCAATGAATGCCACCCATACACCGATACTGCAAACACTCATAAGAACCATCCATCCCAATGAGCGATCCGGCACGCCGAGGATGCGAAGAAAGCTTGCTGTAAACGGAACCGTCATACCGCCGATAAACAAGACAGCACACGCTCCAGCGATCATCTGAGTAGGAGCCTCGCGTTCCTCGAAACGATAGAAACAGAGATGCCCACCGAGGACACACGAAGACAAGGCCATGATGTACGCAAAATCCCAAGACACAAAATGCGCGAAGGTGAGCATGATGCAAAGAATGACAGCCACCGTTCCACCAAAATACTCAGCGAATCGCGTGGCATTCGGACGGGATTCGGAAGTCTCGGCCAGAAGTTCTTGTTCCATGACACACCTCGTGGTTGTAAAAGAATGGGGTTCCGTACGCGTGACGTTATCAAAAAAAATCACAGACGTCTAGATTCAACAAAAAAACGAACCCTGTTTCAGAGTTCGTGAGAGGTCTAGAACGGCGCGACCGCAAGCTTGAGTTGCTTGTGGAGCTCTGTGAGATGCTTTGTACTGTGAGGTTCGGTTTCGAGCATTTCCAATCGGCCAAGCGCGGCTTGCAAAGAGACAACGACGCGATCAACGATCGGCCGACGGAATCCTTGTTCGAACGGTTCGTTTGTGAACCATTCACCCGTACGAATCTTATAGACAGCCGACTCGAGAATATCTTTAGCATCCGGAAAAACGTCTTTTCCCCACCCTAGCTTGCGATGATGAATCGCCGCAACGCTTGCGAGCACTTCGTGAATCAGACACCCTTGCTGAAATAGCACGAGCGAACGATAGGCACGATGCACGTACAACTTTGCTTCATCCATCTTGATCGGTTCACGATTCGCCGCAGCCTCTTCCATGAGGGCTGCCGCTTCTTCGAAATCCATCGCCACATTTTGGAACACGTGTTCAAACGGACGGGCGACAAGCGTATCCAAGTGCTTTGCTGTTCCGCGAACGCGCCTCGCCACTTCCTCCACTTTGCGAGGTGTCCGATTCGGCCCTTTGCCAAACACACCGTTCACCCGAAGGAGTTGAACGAGATCGAGTCGTGTACGTTCCACCATCTCAGAGAGCTTGTGGATGTACAGTTCGAGCACCATCGCGCGGAAATCCATGCGGTGACCAATGCTACGCACTTCGCGAATCCGCTTCCAGACCGCAACATCGATCGAGCCCAACATGAGCGGCAAACGTCCCGCATTGAATCGACCTCGCCGATCCTGCAGTTCCGTCGCACGAACATGTTGTGCACGCGCTTCAACCTTATTCGGGTTGACCACGTTTGCGTGCGGCTTCACAGCCTCCCACGCACGCACCTTGTACTCGTGATGCTGTGCAACATTGCGAACTTCGAGCGACCACGCGAGCTCCATGAGCTCGTCCGAACTCCGCTGCCAAGCATCCATCGCGGGAATCTCTTCCGCCTTGTAGGTCGGATTCAATCGCGACATTGCGCGCCAGGCATCAAACAAATTGTCGTAACGCACGAACATCTGCTTGTCATACGGTGCACCCGCGCAGCCGAGTCGACGCATCATCTCCAAGTTTCGAATGAGCACTTGTCCAGACTTCAGGCCGTAGCCGTCTTCGAGAACCAAGTACATCGAGCTCGGAACAAGCACCTGCAAACGCAAGGTGAGTTCTTGTTCCTTTGAACCTCGCATCCGAAGAACGAATGAACGCCGTTCGAATTGCGGATTGTGAAGATCGAGCGTAGCAATGAGCTCCCGATCATGAATCAAACGAACATCTTCTGCCAATTTCGACATGGAACACCTCCTTGTGTTTTGGTTGAGTCGAAGCGGCAGGATAACAAAAAAGGAAGGTTTTGTCAATCCTTCCCTTGACAATACAAGATAATTTTGATGAACTGCCTTCATCTTGAGATCTTCTCGAGATATTTCTTGCAAAGGAGAACCGTGAGCACCGAGAGCTTTTCCAATCAAATCTTGCGCTATGCGCATCTTGAGATTCAGCCGACAGAATCTCGAACCACAGCGGAAAAACAAGAACTCGAGACATTGCGAGACGACGTATTCGAACAAAATTTCCTTGCATTCATTGATGGAATGCGAACAACGAAAGACCTCCTCGTCGGAGATATGAAAAATACAGGTTTGGGAGATGTGTTTTTGCAAGAATTGGGAACACCATATCCGAATTGTGAACGAGGTCTCATCTGGATGCTGTACCTTCAAACATTTCTCGAAGGCAAGCGTCCGGTTCCCGCGTCCGTCGAAGCGATGCAAAAAGATCTGGCCATCTTCTATGTGCGCTTGTGGCGTCATGACATCAACCTCAAGTCACACGAACGCAGAATCGAAAATGACGATATGCAAAACGATCTGTTTCTTCGTCTTCTCATTCGCATCGAGGATCTTCGACATCTGTCAACACGTGCACGCAATATCCTCGCCAACCTCAATATCCGATTCGTTGGTGAACTCACGCAACGACGTAAAAATGACATGCTCAGGACAAAACAGTGCGGCAAATTCACGCTCCAGGAATACGTCTACGAGCTTGAGAATCTTGGTCTCGCGTTTGACACCGTACTTGATCAAGAAACCAAAACCGCCTTTGAAAAAGTGATCTATGGATAACCTGCAACCCACATGGGTTGTTTTTATTTAAGATATTTTTGCTTATTCACCACATGCTGGTCATGCGTCTTTGCGTAAATGGTTCTTCCGTCATTGGTGGTCAAAAAATAGAAGTCGTCTGTGGGGCTTGGATGCAACACGGCTAAAATGGCGTTCATGCCAGGGTTACAAATTGGGCCCGGTGGCAACCCTTTGTGTGTGTAACTGTTATAAGGCGATGTGAGTTTGAGATCTGCGGTCGTCAGCTCCGCGCTCGTTTTTTGTGTCACATAGGTGAGGGTCGAGTCCACCTGAAGCGCCATGCCAATTTTCATGCGATTAAACAGGAGGCCCGCAACATGCTTCATGTCCTCTGGAGTTTGTACTTCTTTTTCAATGATCGATGCCATGATCAACTTGTCCGTGGAAATTTCCGCAATGCCATTTTCGCGCAATCGACGATCAAGTGTCGAGCGCATTTTTTGCACGATTTCTTGAACGCTCGCGTTTTTCTCGAAACGATATGTGTCTGGGAAGAGATATCCTTCGAGGTTTTTCGTTTGCGTCTCCCACGCCGTTACATCAAAATTCGGAAACGCGCCTACCAGCTTTATTTTGATCTGATCTTTTGTGAATCCTTCTGGGATCGTGATCTGAATTTCTGTGCTCTGCGGATTGGATAACTGAAGAACAATTGCGGCAATGGACGTATTCGGTGAAATCAAAAACGTTCCCGCCTGCACGTTGTTTGACGTTCGTGACAGCGCAACGAACCATTTAAAAAATGTTGGGTGCGCAATAAGATCTGCTTCGTTCAATTGATTCGCAATCGCACTGACACTCGAGCCAGGTGTGATGATGATTTCGACAGGGGCCGCATTTTCTTTTGGGGAAATCAAAAAAACATCATACACAAACGGCGCTCCCACAAGGGCGATCAGAGCGGCGCAAACAAGAAAAAAATTTCGCATCATACAGAAGAAGATTTGATTTTCGATGTGAGCCACGAGCTCGATTGTACCTTCCCTCCTCGACCCACACCAAACACACATTCGATCCCGAGTTCGCGCGCGAGCACCGCTTCGGGAATGTTGTCGGCGAATCGATCCCCACCGTTTGCAAAAATATTCGGTTGAATCTCGCGCAATGCTCCACAGACACTCGTGTCCGGATCATTGTCGACATGCTTCGTGAGGACAACTTTCGAGACGCCTTCAAGAGCCTCGATAATTTCTTTGCGTTCTTCCTCCGGCATAAACACAAATCCCTTCTTGCGCATGAGCCACTTATCGTTGTTCAAAATAACCACAAGCTCATCACCAAGCGCACGCGCCTCGCGAATCATTCGGACATGGCCAATGTGAATAGGATCGAATCCGCCAGATACGGCAACGATTTTAGACATAGGGAAAGGTTTGAAAGGCTTGTCGATTAGCTCCCAATAAATAAAGGAAGAAACCTCGAGACGAGTACTCCGAATATAAGTCCAACAACCGCACCCGCAAGAATATCGGAAATATAATGTACCCCAACGGCCACGCGTCCGTAAACCACCGCGATTGCCATGGCGATGGCGATCGGAAACAAGATCATGTCACCGATGAATAACGTTGCAAACGCAAACGAGATCGTCGCATGTGCAGATGGAAACGAAGGTGTTTCAAACGGCATGTGAATGAGTGGCTTGTGATGCTCTGCGCGAAATGGTCGCTTACGGCGAATCGAGAGCGAGAAGATCATGGTCACAATCCATGGAATAAACACGCGGAGAAAAACAGCGGACTCGAGAAATAAAAAATTTGTCCAAGAGAATTGTCCTGGAGTTTTGATTTGCGACCATGCAACAAACACAACGAGTGCGGCAATACACATCCAAAGCAAGTACGCTGCACAAAAAATCGCGATCTTCGAAAAGACACGCGAGGACTTCGTGGCGAAGAACAGTTTATCAGAAAGTTGTGCGTCGAGATTTTTCATGTAGCGTTCTCACGTAATATTTCTAAGTTCTTTTCCCGTTTCTCGATATCCTCGAGGATCTCGTTTGCATTCTTCGGCGGCACCAAATTCTTTTTCTTAAATGCACACATCTCGCGAACCGGACACGCCCAACAACGAGGACTTCGAATGCAAATGTACCGCCCAAGTTTCACGAACACGCGATTCACGGTTTGATGATGTTTCGCCGGAACCTTCTCGAGCAACTTCCGCTCCGCATCCTCGACCGTCTTTGATTTGATCCAACCGAGACGATTCGTCACGCGAAAAACATGCGTATCAACCGCGATAGCCGTCTTGTCGAAGGAGCACACGAGCACAACACTCGCCGTCTTACGACCGACTCCTGCAAGGGACACAAGTTCCTCCATGGTCGACGGAATCTTTCCGTCGAATTTCGAGACAACATCCCCCGCCATCTTTTTCAAATTCTTTGCCTTCTGTTTATACATCCCGATTGTGTTGATCCGTGCCTCGATCTGCAAGGTTGTTGCCTTCGAGAGTACCTCGACGGATGGAAATGCTTTCCAAAATCCCGGAAGCAATTTCAAAACTTGTTCATCTCGCGTGCGCGCAGAAAACATCACCGCAACAAGATTCTGATACGGAGAGCCAAGTTCCATTGCGCCCGGATTAGGAAAAGATTTTTTAAGAATTTTGAGTGTTGCAACAATATCCGACATAAACTAAACCAACGGCTGTCCCGTCATCAGCTCTGGTTGTGGAATTCCGAGCACAGTCAAAATCGTTGGCGCAACATCGGCCAACATTCCGACCGGTGACATGAGGGACAAATCTCCATCCGGCACCTCGCCCGCGATACTAGGCTGTCCTTCGAATTGCTTTCCAATAATCAAAAACGGAACCGGATTCGTTGCGTGTTCTTTGTCGATGTCGCCCGTTCGCAAATTCTTCAACTCCTCCGCGTTTCCGTGATCCGCCGTAATAAACACAAACCCTTCTCGTGAGAGGACTGCATCAACAATCTTGCCAATGCAAGCATCGATACACTCCACAGCTTTACGCGTTGCCTCCATGTTTCCCGTGTGCGCCACCATGTCCGGATTTGCAAAGTTCATTGCGATAAAATCATACGCATTCGACTCAATCGCTTTCACCATGCGATCCGTGACTTCATACGCGCTCATTTCCGGCGCGAGATCATACGACGCAACTTTTGGCGATGGAACAATTTGTCGATCCTCGCCCGGAAACGGTTCTTCACGTGTTCCGTTCAAAAAGAACGTGACGTGCGCGTACTTCTCCGTCTCTGCAATATGCAACTGCGTCATTCCCTTCTCCGAAAAAACTTGCGAGAGGCATTGCTCAATCTTCTCTGGTGGATACACAACCTCGACGGGCAATCCACTTTCATACTCGGCCATCGTGACAACAAACAGATTCTCCACATGCGTACGCGCAAACGAATCAAATGTTGGCATCACAAACGCTTTTGTGATTTCGCGCATGCGGTCGGGACGAAAGTTGAAAAAGATCACCGCATCATTTTCCGAAACGGTCGCGATTGGTTTTCCATTCTCAGTCATCACCGTTGGAACAACCTGTTCATCGTACACTTCTTTTTGATACGAAGCCTTGAGCGTTTCGATTGGATCGGTCGCCATTTCACCCTGGCCAAGAACCATTGCGTTATACGCCTTCTCAACACGATCCCATCGGTTATCGCGATCCATCGCAAAGTAACGACCTGAAAGTGAAGCGATTTTTCCCGCACCAATTTCTTTTATCTTGTTTTGCAGATTTGTAATGAAATCAATTCCCGCATTGTAAATCGTGTCGCGACCATCCATGATCGCTTGCACATACACGTCTTTGATTCCCTGCTTCTTTGCAAACTCAAGAAGGGTGTAGCAATGTTCATCCATCGCATGAATCCCACCTGGACTGATTTGGCCAATGAGATGCAATTTGCTTTTGTGTTTCTTCACATGCTCCGCCGCATCAATGAGCGCTTGCTTCTGAAAAAATTCTCCCGCGAGGATGTCGCGATTGATGCGTGGAAACAGTTGGTAGTAAACACGTCCCGCACCGATCGCAAGGTGACCCACTTCCGAATTTCCCATTTCTCCCCACGACAAACCAACTTCTTCTCCAGAAGCCTTGAGGGTCATGGTTGGATACAGGCGAATGTACTTATTGAAATTCGGCATGTTCGCGCTCGCAATCGGATTTCCATCCGACGCCGGCGCAACACCAAAACCATCGAGGATCATAAGGACCGTGGGTTTTTTGAGTTCGGGCATAGAGGGGAGGCAGAGTGAAAGAGTAGAAAAGTGAAAAAGTGTTGGAAGAAAATTTATTTGTTAAAAAAAATGAATAGCAACTTCCTTCACTCTTCCACTCTTTCACTTTTTCACTTCTTCTTCTATCTCCATCACGCGATTATACTTTTCGAGTCTCTCGGAACGCGACAACGATCCGGTCTTAATGTAATCCGCGTTTACGGCGACCGCAAGATCCGCAAGGGTTGTGTCGGCTGTCTCGCCGGAACGATGCGAAACGGAAACTTTATAACCGTATTGTTGTGCGAGCAAAATCGTATCAATCGTCTCGGACAATGAACCGATCTGGTTCAACTTGATCAAAATGGCATTCGCGGCTTTTTTCTCAATTCCTTCTGCGAGACGTTTCGAATTGGTCACAAAAAAATCATCTCCAACGAGAACCGTTTTCTTTCCGAGCTGACGCGTAAGCTCCGTCCATCCCGCCCAATCATCTTGATCGAGTCCGTCCTCGAGAGAAATAATCGGATACTTCGCAAGCCATTTTTTCCACATCGCAATCATGTCTTTGGATGTGTTCGATTTCTTATCGACGCGAAGTTTATAACGCTTCGATTTTGCATCGTAAAGTTCGGACACAGCCGGATCCATGGCGAGAAACACATCTTTTCCCGCTTTGTATCCCGCGAGTCTAATCGCTTGCATGATCGCGACAAACGCATCTTCATTCTTCTTGAACGGAACCGCGTATCCACCTTCATCTCCTTTCAGCGTCGAGAAACCTTTTTTCTTGAGGAGTCCGCCGAGCGCATGAAAAATTTCTGCGCCACAACGCACACGTTCTTTAAATTTCTTTTGTGTCGGTACAATCATGAACTCCTGAAAATCCAAAATCCATCCTGCATGCGCTCCCCCATTCAAGACGTTCATGGTTGGAATCGGCATGCGATAATTTTTGTATGGAAGGTCGAAGGCTGTGCGAAGATAGGCGTAGAGCGGCATCTTCTTCGAACGCGCCGCCGCATGCGCACACGCAAGCGAGACACCAAGAATCGCGTTTGCCCCGAGCTTCGATTTATTTGGTGTTCCATCAAGCGCGATCATTGTCACATCGAGTTTGCGTTGATCCATCACATCCATTCCCACAAGCACCTTTGCGATCAACCCATTCACATGCTTCACCGCTTTCAACACCCCTTGTCCGTTGTAACGCTTTGCATCTCCATCACGAAGCTCAAGCGCTTCATGAATGCCCGTCGACGCACCACTTGGAACCGAAGCAGAACCACTCGTTCCATCTTCGAGGAGCACCGTTACGTTTACGGTTGGATTCCCGCGCGAGTCGAGGATCTCATGTGCATGAATGGATTCGATTTTGGACATAAAATATTTTATTCACTTTCTAAAACCTCAAGTCCTGGCAGCTTCTTTCCTCCGAGAAACTCGAGGAGCGCACCGCCTCCTGTCGAGAGAAGTGTAAACTTATCCGCCAAATGTGCCGACTCGAGGACAGGAACTGTATCTCCTCCACCAACAATCGTTGTCGCAGGACCTGTTCGTTCGGCGATTGCTTTTGCGATTGCGAGGGTGCCATGACAAAACTTCGGAATCTCCGTCATGCCGAGCGGACCATTCCAAACAACCGTCTTTGCGTGCTCAAGTTCATCTTCGAATCTGGCAAGTGTTTTCTTTCCCAAATCCACGATACGATCCCCTGCCTTTACAGCATCGACAGACACACAACGCGTCTGTGCATCCTTTCGAACAGAACTTGAGACAATCACATCAATAGGCAAAACCAATTTGTCTTTTGCTTTTGCGAGCAACGCTTTTGCTTCTTTCACACCATCCGCGTCGTACACAGATTTTCCAACAGCAAATCCTTGCGCAACCAAAAACGTTGTTGCAAGGGCTCCACCGATCAGAATTTTTTCGGCGGAACCAAGGAATCGTTCAATCACCGGAAGTTTGGTTTCAATTTTGAGTCCACCCATTACAAGAATGAACGGATGTTTTAGCTGTTTATCGAGTTTCGAGAGAATCGCAATCTCGTTTGCAAGCAATGGACCTGCAAACGAGGGAAGATCAGAAACGATTCCATCTACCGACGCGTGCGCACGATGCGAAACCGCAAACGCATCGTTCACATACAAATCTCCGAGAGACGCGAGTGCTTGCGCAAACGAAGGCGCATTCGATTCTTCGCGCGGATCGAATCGCAAATTCTCAAGAAGCAACACATCTCCATTTTTCATCTTCTCAACAAGCTTCACGACTTTTGGTCCGACAATATCTCGACTAAGCGTCACGCGATTTTTCAAAAGTCCGCCGAGTCGTTTTGCGACCGGCTTCAAAGAATACGCGGAGACGCGCTTGCCATCTGGACGTCCAAGATGAGAAAGTACAATCACTTTCGCGCCGCGCTGACTCAGCCAATCAATATCAACCGCGGAACGCGCAATGCGTCCGTGTGGGCCGTCAATGGCCTTTCCATTTTTAATCGGAACATTTCCGTCAATGCGAATGAGCACACGCTTCCCCGCAAAATCCGCATCCGATTTTAATTTTCGCAATTTCATACCCGGAATCTAAAAGAGTCGCAAAAGCCAGCTTCTTGATTGAACAAACTTTGTACGCGAAATAAAATAATCTAATCCGTACCAGTGGCCGAATTCCCCAAACAAAAACAATCCGGAAACGAGGGCGTAAATAATATGCTCATTCACAGGTCCGTGTGACGTATTCATGATCCAACCAGACACAAAAAATAACATCATGAGAATGATGTTAAAAAACGCAGCGGGCTTAATAAGACAACCAAACAAAAACGCAAGACCAATCAAGAGTTCGCCGTACATGACGAGCCCATCAACAAGCGCATTTCCTGCGAGCGATTGAAACCAAAGCGCAAACGGACCGCTTGCGAATTTCAAATATCCTGCCGCGCTCCAGTCTGGAGCGGTGATTTTTGCCCATGCGGCGTAGAGCAACAATATAGCCATTCCAAAACGCAACAAAAGACAAAGAATAATAAATCCTTTCGCATCGGTTGCGTGGGCAAGACGATCAAACGACGAAGTTTTCATAAGTTTATTTTAATTTTCCAACATATTGAACCAGATCAAGCAAACGTTGCGTGTATCCCCACTCGTTGTCGTACCAAGCGAGAACTTTTACGAGATCCCCATCAACCACGCGTGTCATTTGCAAATCAATAACCGATCCAAAAGGAGTTTGAATAAAGTCTGTGGATACAAGCGGATCTTCGGTGACTCCAAGAATCCCTTTCCAGCGAGGAGACTTTGCCGCGTCTTTAAAAATCTTATTCACTTCTTCTTTGCTGGTTTTCTTTCCAACCACGAACGTGAAATCTGTCAGCGAAACATCGATGGACGGAACGCGAATCGCGATTCCATCAAACTTGTTTTTCAGTGATGGCACAACCTCTGTTGTTGCCTTTGCCGCACCGGTCGAGGTTGGAACAATGTTGATCAGAGCGGATCGCGCACGACGAAGATCTGGGTGACGAGCGGGCGGAAGACCGTCGACAAGATTTTGTTCTGCCGTTACGGAATGTACAGTTGTCAGCATCGCCTTTTTGACACCGAGTGTTTCAGTCATAATCTGCACAGCAGGAGCCGCCGAGTTTGTTGTGCACGATGCGTTGTTCACAACCGTATCTGTTTTTTTACAAAGCTTGTGGTTCACACCCATAAGATACGTCGGCGCATCCTCAGAAGGCGCCGAGATCACAACACGCTTTGCGCCAGCTGTAATATGCTTTCCTGCATCTTCTTTTTTTGTGAAACGTCCAGTTGATTCAATCACAACATCCACCTTCAAATCTTTCCACGGCAGTGTCGCGGGATCCATGGCTGTAAGAACCGGAATTTTCACTCCGTCGATCACAAGATGATCTTTCCCCGCCTTCACATCATGACCCCATACACGAAACGTGGAATCGTACTTCAATAAGTGCACAAGAATAGACGGCTCCGTTAAGTCGTTGATGGCGACAATCTCAAGATCCTTTCGTTCATAGGCCGCGCGAAGAGCGACACGACCAATACGACCAAAACCATTAATGGCGACTCGAAGCATAAGAGATGTTGGTAGCCGCAGGCTTCAGCCTGCGTGCAAGTAAAATGTGGATAACTCACGGCCTAGTTTAACACTTTTTTGGAAAATCAAAAACCGGATCCCTTGTGGTAATCCGGTTTCTTTTCCTAAAAGCTGAATCTGCTAAATCGCTTGATTTGCATATTCTCTCCAAGGACAGACATCTTTTCTTTCAAAAATTCTTCTACCGTCTTTGAGTCATCTTTGATAAACGCTTGTTCCATGAGAACGTTTTCTCCAAAAAACTTGTTCATCTTTCCTTCCATAATCTTTTCAATGACGTCGGCCGGTTTGTTTTGAGCGGCAAGCTCTCCACGTGTCAGCTCTTGTTCCTTCATGACAACTTCTGCGGGAACGTCCGAGCGCGTGAGATACATTGGATCCATCGCGCTTATGTGAATAGCAAGATCATTGCACATGTCGATAAACGCATCTGTACGCGCAACGAAATCTGTTTCACAGAGCACTTGAACCATCGCACCGAGCTTTGCATTCGAGTGAATGTACGCGTGCACACGACCTTCGTGTGTTTCGCGTTCAGATTTCTTTCCCGCTTTTGCAATTCCTTTTTTGCGAAGATCCTCTGCGGCTTTTTCCATATCTCCCCCTGTTTCTTCCAAAGCACGCTTTGCATCCATGAGTCCGGCTCCGGTTTTTTCACGAAGCTCGGCAACTTGGCTGGCTGTAATGGACATAAGTTGGTTATAGGCAGGGTCCCCAGACCCTGCACGATTTATGTATACATGCTTATGCAACCGATTCCGTCACAACATCTTCCACAACAACCTTATCTGCCACCGCTTTTGTATCTGCTGCAACCTTATCTGCAACCATTTTTGCCATGTTTGCTTTTCCTTCTTTCACCGCTTCACACGCAAGCTTACAAACAAGTTCGATGGATTTAACCGCGTCATCATTTCCTGGAATGATTGCGTCGACTCCTTTTGGATTTACGTTTGTGTCACAAAGCGCAATGACTTTTGTATGTGTGACTTGTGCTTCTTGTACAGCGGTCTTTTCATTACGGACATCGATCACGAAAATCGCGTCTGGAACTTTTGTGATGTGTTGGATTCCTCCAATTTTCACTTCCATTTCGTCAATCTCACGGTTAAGAAGTAATTGTTCTTTCTTCGTATACTTTTTCAATTCACCTTTCTCACGTTGGTCCTTCAACATTTTCAAACGCTTCAAGGTTTCTTTCAACTGTTGAAAGTTTGTGAGCGTTCCACCAAGCCAACGTTCTGTGACGTATGGCATTCCGCAAGCTTCTGCGTACTTTTGAACGATTCCTTTTGCTTGAACTTTCGTTCCAACAAACAAAATCACTCCACCGCGAGACGCAATCTCCTTCAATGTATTGAGTGCACTCTCCAATTGAGCTTGTGTTTTCTCAAGATCAATAATGTGAATTCCACTCTTTTCCGCGTAAATAAATGGTCCCATTTTTGGGTGCCAGTGTGAGGCACCGTGGCCGTAATGCATTCCCGCTTGAAGCATTTCAACCAAATTCGGTAATTTTGGCATATTTTTGTGTGACTATTTCAAAAATTGGATGAGATGCGAAGTGTTGGAGGGAAAAAGCCGCTGAAGGCGTATTCACATACGACGAAGCGTCTTTTTCCCGAAGCACGAGCAGATCGCCAATTTTTAAATAGTCTCCTTTTGTTCGTCGATGGACAATCATGGGCCCGCGAGCCAATCTCGGGGGAGGATCCGTAAATGTTTAACCCATCTGATGTTATAAATTATGTCGGGAGTATAAGGAAAATCAGGGAATGCGTCAAGAAATCTGGGTATTTCGGCACCATCGCTCCAAAAGCCCAGGAAATGAGATATTCGCCTGATTGAGCATTTTTGGGATGAGCGATGTGTTCGTGAGGCCGGGAATCGTATTGATCTCGAGAAAATAGATTTCGCCTGCATCGGTCACAATAAAATCTGATCGTGAAATATGTGACGCGCCGATGAGCGTGTGTGCCGCGACCGCGGCGTCTTGGAGCTGCTTCGAGAGTATGCGGTCGATTCGCACTGGACAAATCTCGCTTGCGAGATGATCCGCGTCGTACTTGCTTTCGTAATCGAAGAACTTATTCTTCAACACAATCTCAATCACAGGCAACGCTTCTGGATCTCCTGAATTTTGTTCAATAACTCCAACCGTAAACTCTCGACCACTCACAGATTCTTCGATCATCATCTCTTCGGTTGTGTTTTCGAGAAACGCTTCGAGTTCCTCACTCGACTCGACGCGCGCTGTATGCACAGACGATCCGCCGAAACGCGGCTTTACGAATACGGGAAAAATCGCGTTCGTTCTCGAAAACCGTTTTGCTGTTTTGATTCCTGCGCGCACAACAAATTCTTTTGACAATACTTTATCAATCCCAATCTTGTGTGCTTCGATCGGCGAAAATATAAACGGGAGACCGAGTGATTCGCAAAGCTGCTGAACCGAGCCGTCTTCCGCTCCTTTTCCGTGAATCATGGGGATCACAAGATCAAACTTCAAGGCGTTCTCGATAAATCTCGCTCGCTCTTCTGGAAACACAAATGTCGAGACGACTGCCCCCACCATGCCTCCCCCGCGCTCGGGGGAGGATAACGCGCTTGCGACATTCTTTGCGGACGCAATCGAAACATTGCGCTCGCCTGTTTCTCCGCCGGTGATGATGGCGATGTTCATACAAAATTATTTCCGCAAAAGATAAACAACCATCGCACCAATCGTCTCGATCGGGTGGCGTGAATCTTGCATACTAATTTATTCACGGTTCGATTCTCATATAAATCGATTGATACACTCGTGACCTGTGCCCAATCATCAATATTTTAACCGTTTGTTTCTCAATACGAAAAATCACGCGATAATCCCCAACGCGTAATTTACGATATCCTTTTAAGGACTGACGCAGGGGTTTTCCATAGAGCTCCGGATGTGTCGTGAGTTTTTCCTCGATGGCGCGCTTGATCTGTTTTTTATTTGATGCAGATAACTTCACGACATCTTCTTTCAGAACAAACTCATGATACTGAAGAATAAAATCTATCCCCATACCTTTTCGTGAGAAACAAATTTGGCCTTTTTCGTGTCCCGCTTGATGGCAAGACGATTCCAAACCTGATCTTCTTCTAGTTCCAAAGCCGCCTTGATCAATTCAAGAGCCTTGGATGCACAAGGAACGTCATCGCGTTTTGCGAGACGCTGAAGCGCCATCTCAACATCTCTTGGAACACTGACATGGATACGATATTTCGCGGTAGGCATAAAATCAATTTAAGTGTGCCTAAAGTGTAGCACTGATAAAAAAAATAGACAATCAAACAATTCATGTTACAATCCTCCAGGATTCAATACCCTGGAGAAAATTCTATGTTTCAAACCATCAACGCATTCTACGAAGCCGCACAACCGTTTGTCGATGTGTTCAATACATGGGTTTCAAAACTGCGCAACGCCGCCCATGCGGATCACATCTGTTTCAAATGTAGTGATTCAACAGAGTTCGAATCGATGCGTGCACTGCTTGAATGCGAAAGCGCGTTCGTTTATCAATCGATAATTTCAGAACGTCGCATCGCAATCGTCAAACTTCCGCGCGCGATCCCGACACTTCTTGGAGACATCTGGGTCCTTGAACTTTCCGATCAGAAGCCGGACGGAAGTCAGATGAGCGGATTCGATCATATCGAAATCTATCCGACCAAAGTCACGCTTGAAGTGATGGCCGCGATGCTTATCATGTGCGGCGTCGCATGTGAAAAAAAGGTACGTCCGCATCACACGACATATGATGTCAAACTCGAAAATGGATTCATTGTCCGTCTTGAGAATGAAGCGCTGATCGACAAAATCAAACGCGATGAAATGAAGACCGAGTCATCAGATGCAAAACCACACACGCTTCATCGCGCCGCAATCGATTTTCCTGATCCGTCGCAACCCTAACAGAACTTGTGTTCTGTTTTTTCTTTGTCGCCATTTCCGCCCTCTCAGCCCTTTCCGCCCTTCCGAATAAACATCGCGTCCCCAAACGAAAAGAATCGATACTTCTCGTGCACCGCTTCTTCATACGCACACAAAATATTCTCTCGACCTGCAAGCGCGGAAACTAAAACGAGAAGTGTAGACTTTGGTAAATGAAAATTCGTGATGAGTGCGTCGATAACATTAAATTCAAACCCAGGCTTAATGAACATGTTTACATCGCCCGAAAATTCTTCGAGAAGTTTTCCACCAGACAACATCGCGGCTCCCTCGAGACTCCTCACAGTCGTTGTCCCCACCGCAATCACGCGTCTTCCTTCGTTCTTTGCTGCATTAATGACACGCGCCGTCATCGGCGAAATTTGCACAAACTCTGCATGCATCGCGTGCTCTTCGATTGTCTCTGTCTGAACCGGACGAAATGTTCCAATGCCAACATGAAGTGTGACGAATGCGATTTCGACGCCTTTCGCTTTTATTTTTTCGAGAAGCTCTCGCGTAAAATGAAACCCCGCCGTCGGTGCCGCAACCGATCCAACTTCGCGCGCGTAAACGGTTTGATATTTGTTTGCGTCGTCAGGAACCTCGTCAACGTAAGGCGGAACCGGGATCGAGCCGTGCGAATCGGTAAACGCAAGAACACCGGCTTCGTCGAGAGGAAATTCAAGAAGTGCGACGCCGTCTTCATGTTTTTCACGCACAATGATTTGTAGGGGGCGGTCGCGACCGTCCCCTACGTTTCCGATCGTGATCATATCGCCAACAGAAATTTTCTTACCGGGACGCAATAACGCTTGCCAGATCGAACCCGTGTTATGAGTGGGGTCAGCAGACCCCACCGAAGATACGCATCGCAATAAAAAAATTTCTTGCGGGGAGCGGGGTGAGGGCACCCCGCCTATAATCATCCGCGCCCGAAAAACTTTCGTATCATTAAAAACCAAAACATCACCCAAAACGAGCTCATCGAGAATATCGTAAAAATGCTTGTGCTCAATCTCGCCAGTTGTTCGATCGAGCAACATCAGCCTCGAGAAATCACGCGGTTCAACCGAATGTTGGGCAATCAATTCTTTTGGAAAAGTGTAATCAAATTGGGAAATGTGTGTAGACATATTCGTAGGGATGCCCCTCGTGGGTACCCATGCGTTTGATCGGACGTGCACAGTATATCAATGTTTTGATTCAATCAAACAAAAAACAATCTCTTTTGGAGATTGCAGATCGGATGTCAACGCGCTTCGCGAAACTTATACCAGATGATGCAGACATCGCGAGCTCTTGAATACGATGTCATATTCACAGCAAAGATTTCCTTGTTCGGAAACTTGTCGGTCCAAGCGCGACGATAACGGATGAGTTTCTGCAGACTTTCGTCCGAGGAGATTGTCTCGTTCCCATAACTGAAATAAGCAATTCCGTTTCCGTCATCACAGAGTCCAGACAAAACTTCTGTTGATCCAGATACACAAGATATCTGTTCAGGTTTCAATTCACACCCGAGAAGCGTCACGCACCCAATGGTCAATAGAATGAAACGCAACATGTTAACCTCCTATCGCTATCGAGCGACACGTTGTTCATACACAATGAGCATCATCGTTTGATGCGCGTTCGAATAGGAAAATGAAATGACGTGTTTCTTCGGAAACTTCTTTTGCCACTCTCGCTTAAGCCAGAGAGCATTATCCAAATCCCGACCGTGCATTTCAAAGATATTGATGTACACAGTGTCAATCTCATCATCACACACATTCGGAATCACCTGAGTCATTCCTTCCGGACAACTCGACAAAGACTCCGTGCGATCACGACACGCAACGAGCAAAAGACTGAGAAGCAAACAGATGATCAAAGAACGCATCTGTACCTCCGTTGCCAAGAAACGACAACGGATGTTTTTAGCACGAGAATACGAAAACGTCAAGGATTCCTTGACGATCTGGGCAGAAAACCGTATGATGCACGATCCTCAAGATTGAGGATTTGGAGAAACAATGTTGCGCAGAAACGACGACATACTGCTGTTCATTGCGATTGGTGACGCGGTTGCGGCCGCAACGGAATATGTGAAACCGCACGAACATCCGAAATTGATCGAGAGCGCGTTGCGCCTCGACGGGTACTATCAGCATCCAACACATCTCGATCTCAAACCCGGGATGTACACAGACGACACACAGATGTCGATTGCGGTGGCGGAAGTCCTGATTCCTGGACGCATGCCCACACCCCTTGATTTTGCAGACGCATTCACACGCGTGTTTCATCGTGATCCACGTGATGGCTATGCTCGCGGATTTCAAGCGTTCCTCGAATCGCACAAAACCGGAATCGCGTTTATGCGCGATATTCGTCCGGACTCTATCAAAAACGGTGCGTGCATGCGCGCGGTTCCGATCGGCGTTCTGCCATCGATCGACACAGTTCTCTCGATTGCAAAAACGCAAGCTGAGACAACGCACGACACACCCATCGGAATTTTCAGTGCACAAGCCGTGGCTCTCATGAGTCACTTCGCTCTTTACCGAGACGATCCGTTTGATCGTTTGCAGGATTTCCTTGAAATCCATTTGCCACACTCAACGCTGTTGCATCGCATGCAAATCCACAAACGTTGGCGCGGTCCGGTAAAAAATCCAGCGACCAACACAATTCACGCCGTTTTCGATCTTCTCACGCACTGCTCGACCCTCTCCGAAGTCCTTCGCGGCGCCATCCAATTCGGTGGCGACACAGACTCGGTCGCCGCGATCGCGCTTGGCATCGCCTCCTGCCGCATGCCGAATGATCTCCCACAAGTCCTCTTCGACCAGCTCGAAAACGGACCGTTCGGCCGAGATTACTTGAAAACACTTGGCAAACAACTCATGGACGCTTACGCCTAACAGATCGATTTCGATCTGTTTTTTAATTCGCATGGGTACCCACAAGGGGCACCCCTACAAATTCCATGCATTTCCAACATTTCCGCCCTTTCAGCCCTTTCCGACCTTGACTCCTCTTCTCCCCCCTGCTACACTCCCGCCATCTAATTACGGGCATATACAAAGTGTCCTATCCATATGAAAAAAGAAATTCACCCAGAATACTTCAAAACCGCGACCATCACCTGTTCTTGTGGGGCCATTTATAAAATTGGTTCTACAAAAGAAGAGATCAGCGTGGAATCCTGCGCAGCGTGTCACCCATTCTATACAGGCAAGCAAAAGATGATGGACACAGCACGTCGTGTGGAAAAGTTTACAGAACGCGCTTCTCAGAAGGTCGAGAAAGTTACGACCGGAAAGAAAGTGAAGAAAGAAAAGCGTGCAGCGAGCAAAAAAGAGAAGGAAGAAAAGTCTGGCGTCGCTCAAAAAACAAATATTTAGCTTTTGAATTTACAAAGCGTCTCTCCGTTCCCGGAAGACGCTTTTGTGTTACAATCCCCCAATATGGAATTATTGACCCAATTCAAAATCAAACGTGATGAATTTCACAAACTTGAATCCAGACTCGGTGAACCCGAGGTGCTTTCGAGTCCAAAACTCATGAAAGAAGTTGGAAGCGCCTATGCGCGTATGAAAGAGTTGATGGGGATTGGAACGGAATATGAGACTGCGCTCAAAAATCTCGAGAGCGCAAAACACGCCCTCACAGAATCGGACGATGCGGACATGAAGGCGTTTATGCAAGAAGAAGTTGAGTTGCTTGAAACATCTGTACCCATGCTTGAGAAGAAGCTCCTCGTTGCACTTCTTCCACAAGACCCAATGGACGCAAAAGATGTCATTGTGGAAATTCGCGCGGGTGCAGGAGGTGATGAGTCCGCGATCTTTGCGGGTGAGCTCATGCGCATGTACACCATGTATGCGGAGCCAAAGCGCTGGAAAATCGAACATATTTCGGCGAGTCGTAACGAAATTGGTGGATTCAAAGAGGTTGTCTTTGGGATTAAAGGCGAAAATGTTTACAGTCAATTGAAATTCGAAAGTGGGGTGCACCGTGTACAACGCGTGCCGGAAACCGAAAAGCAAGGGCGTGTTCATACATCAACCGCGACTGTGGCGATCCTTCCCGAACTCGAGGAAGTCGATTTTGAAATCGACATGAAAGATTTACGTATCGAGGCCACAACTTCGACAGGTGCCGGCGGACAGAGCGTGAACACAACGTATTCCGCGATTCGCATCCTCCACATTCCAACAGGACTCATCGTTTATTGTCAGGACGAACGTTCTCAAAAACAAAACAAAGAACGCGCGATGAGCATTATGCGTGCGCGTTTGTACGAACAGGAACAAGAACGCCAACGCAAAGAACGTGAGGAAAACCGTCGCGGACAGATTGGGACCGGTGATCGTTCCGAGAAGATTCGAACGTACAATTTTCCTCAAGATCGCGTCACAGATCACCGCATTCACAAAAATTATCACAACATTCCAGGCATCATGAACGGTGGACTTGGAACATTAATCGAAGATCTCAAGCAAGCCGAGATCCGTTCCCTTCTCGGCGAAGCGCCTGTCGAGACAGAAAACGAAGAAGACGAAGACTAATATGCAAGCCGTTATTCTTGCGGCTGGTCTTGGCACACGTCTTCGACCACTCACCCTCACCACTCCGAAGGCACTCATTCCGATCGGAAATAAAACCCTGATCGAACACACGCTCGATGCGCTTCCAAACGCGATCAACGAGATTTTTCTTGTTGTGAATTATTTGGGCGATCAAATCAAAGCGAAGATTGGTGATGTGTATCGAGGAATTCCCGTTCGATACGTCACGCAAGACCCTCTCGACGGAACGGGCGGAGCGATAATGTTGCTTCGTGATCAGCTTCACGATAGATTTCTTGTCGTAAATGGCGATGATTTGTATTCTCGAGAAGCACTCGACGAAATGTTGACACATGCGACTTCAATTTTGCTCTGTCCGACCAATATGCACCTCATGAACGGTGGAAAGCTCGACGAGTATGGAAAATTTATCGGCTTAACCGAATCAATAAACACGAAAAGCTTTCGTGTTTGTGGTGCATACGTACTCGATCAGACCTATTTCGACATCGAACCCGTCAAAATCCAAGGGAGCGCGCATGAAGAATATGGTTTACCGCAAACACTCACGGTTCGTGCCGCACATTTTCCAATCGATGTCGTAATGACACACGAATGGTATCCAATCGGTACTCCGGATGAGTTAAAATTTGTGCGAGAAAAAATTTCGTCGCAAGGATGAGATCCTTCGACAAGCTCAGGATGATTTAATTCGCATCTTAAATAAGCGAATTAAATCAGTTATCCACAGACAGCGCTTGACGCTGTTTTTTTATTGCTTTATGATAGTGAAACCTTCAGCTGACGTTCGCAAGAACAAAGCCTGGCATCCAAATCGGCGCGAGTCGAGGTGGATCGTGGGAGTACCCACAACGCAAACGAGCTCGTCTCGTTGCGTGGTCTTAGACCAAACAAGTGATTCGTCTAGACTTCGGTCAAAGCGAATCGGGAGAGTTAACTCCCAATAGTGCGAGCTTGCTCGTGCGAAGGTCTTCGGACCACTTGAGCCTGGCTTTCAGCTTGGTGACCCGGTAATTATTTTGGACAGAGCGCAAGCTCAGATTCTCGATGATGGTTCCGACCGTTGCCGACTGAATCGTTCAAGATGATTGCCAACCTCCAAAGTGGAACTCGTTCAAATTCAACGTTCACGCCAGGAATACACCGAGTCGTAAGACAACGGAAGCCTCAAGCAAAAGTCGTAAGACTTGAACCGCGAATGCGAACCCTGTTGAAGTGGCTTGAAAACCCACGGAAACAACAAGATGAGCTTGCTCGTCCATCCACTTTCTCGATGATTCGCTGTCAAAAGCAAAGTTGTCGAGTTGTGTAGTCCGGAGAGTTCTCTGTGATGCGTGTACAAAATCTTGATCGCCAAAATTGGAAGCTGAAAGACGCAAGTCCGAAGCCTACAATCTGCAAGCCCAACGACGCAAGTCCAAAGCATGTAATTGATCTCGACCAAGCCACGCCTCTCTCAGGAACTCTCCGGGCTCGCAGGAACCCTTTTTCACCACTCTTCTCGAGACTCCTTGCGGGTCTCTCTTTTTTTTGTAAAAATTTCAAAAATACCATACTGTAGAACCCATGACGATTCTCGAGGCTCTCCAATGGGCCAACAATAAACTCAAAAAAACAGGGATTGAATCCCCAATGCTCGATGCAGAACTTTTGCTTGCGGCTGTTTTGGATGTTCCAAAGTCCTGGCTCTTTGGTCACATTGCAGATGACCTGAAACCACATCAAGAAGAGAAATTCTTTATTCTGGTTGATCGTCGTATGAAACGCGAACCGGTTGCGTACCTCATAAACAAAAAGAGTTTTTACGGACGCGACTTTTTTGTGGATCCATCCGTCCTGATTCCGCGCCCCGCAACAGAAACCATGATTGAGCAGGCACTCGAAGTATTTTCAACATGCGACCGAGACAAAACCCTCTTTGTGGATATCGGCACGGGCTCAGGCGCGATTGCGATCACGCTCGCCGCAGAAACACAAACCCCCGTCCTTGCCATTGATGTCGATCAATCCGCACTCGTGATCGCCAAACGCAATGCACAAACGTTCACGGTTGAGGAACAGATCGATTTTCAACACGGATCCCTTCTTGAGCCTCTCGTAAATCTCTTCGAGACGATTCGCGCTTCTGGGAATCCAAATATTTCCTCTGTATATCCGTTTAAAGATTTAATCGTCTGCGCAAACCTTCCCTATCTCACAACATCCCAAATGGATGTCCTCGATCCAGATGTTCGTTTTGAACCTGTACGCGCGCTTGTGGCAGGCGTAGATGGATTAGATGCGTACTGGGATTTATTCCGACAATGCAAAAAACATCGTGACCTGCTTCCGCGAAACATCACGGTGCTCATCGAGATCGATCCCGATCAACTCGATCGTTCAACGCAACTCATCAAACACTACTTCCCCGAGGCAAGCATGCGAACTGAGAAGGATATACAAAAGCATGATCGAGTGGTTATTGCGGAATTATAAAACCGATCGCGTGTGCGATCGGTTTTTGCTTATCACGTCGTTCGCGAGCGACGTGATTTATTGCATAATCAACTGCGATTCTTCCGCGATCACTTCAATCCATGTCTTTCCTGGATTCATCTCAATCTCCTGCCCCTCTTTGGTATAAAATCGAAGGCGCTCGGATGCGGCTGGTTTTTTCCAAACCGCTTCCATCTTTTTTCCATCCTGGAACACAGAGGCGACCCCTTCTCCCGTCGTACGAATATGGCGTCGACCAATCGAGTCGATCACCTCCACATCCGAGATCATCACTATAACGTTTTGCGCATCAATCTTATTTCCCTCGAGTGTTTTTACCGGTTGATCATCAAACAATCGCACATACGCTTTTTGTTCAACGTCATACGCCCAAGAAAATGTGTAATCAGATGATGCGTAACGGATACTGAATTTTTCTGGCAACACCTCCGTTGGTTTTGTGGTCTTAAATTTCCAAACTCCGTAAAGCGGCGCAGCACGACCAGCGTCTCGTTTTGCCTTTACATACTCCCCCATGCGATCCGTAGATGTGTACGTGTTATGCGGCGCACTTCGATTTGTCGCACGCCAGAACTGAGGATCGTGCCAAAATTCATTGAGATCAAACGTTGCGCCGTTCGCAATCTTCGCAAGTGCTTCATTTGATCCGCCGACGTGCGTATAAAGCGCATCGAATTCAAGAGCCCAATCCACAAAGTATGGACGAGCGGATCGAACGGGTCCAATTTTCTCGACCTTCTGGTCTTCTGAGAAGAATGCGAGCAGACGAGGAATGCCCGCTTCAACTGGCGCTTCGATCACCAAAAACGCTTGATCGATTCCACTTTGCGCACGCGCATCCATATGTTCATCGATCATCACTCCATACACTTGCTGATTTGCATGTACCTCTTCAACGAGCAGACCTGTGAGTGGGTCACGCGACTGTGTCTGCGACGCAGACACAGTATTGGTCTTATTGGTCAGATCGGTCTTATTGGTTTGCGCGTGAAGCCCAAACCATGCCGTTCCCACAATCAAAAACACAAGCGTGATTGCCACGGTGGCAAACAGACGCTTGTGTTTTATTTTTGAAAACATGCCTCTCTCCATACATGTTGGATTGATATTACTTTTTCGCTTCTGCGGCAGGAGCAGCGGCTGCCGCTTCCTCCTCTTCCTTCGTCTTCTTTTCAACTTCTACGGCTGTAACATCGAGTTCAACCACTTTATCCAATTCTGCCATTTCTTCTTCAGAACGTGGAGCTTGTACAGCTGCGAGCGTTGTGTTTGCATCATCCAAAATTACCATTCCTTCCGGAACAACGATATCCGAGATACGGATCACGTCATCAAACGTTTTGAGGATCGAGATGTCGATTGTGAGTTTACGAACAAGTTTTGCCGGCAAACAACGAACCTCCACGGAATCTTTGGATGGAACAAACGTTCCGCCAAGTGCCTTGACCGCCATGGACTCCCCTACGAACTCAAGGTCCACTTCTGCTTCAATTTCCTTTGTCATGTCGACAGAACGGAAATCAATGTGGGTGACTTCGTCGCGAAGCGCGTCCAATTGAAAGTCTTGGATAAGCACGTGAAGCGGGCTTCCGCCGTTCACCGCGAGCTCGACGATCGTACTTTCACCAGCGTCCTTGTACGTCTTTACGAATTGGTTGCGATCAACGGTAATCATTTTTGGCTCTGTTCCAGAACCATAAACAACAGCAGGAACTTTTCCTTCCGCGCGGAGTTTGCTTGTTTTGCGGCCAGCAAGCGTTCGGTTATCTGCAGCGAGGGTAAATGTGGACATATTTGGAAGAAGAATAAAGAAGGAGAGAAGGAGAGAAGATCTCACTTCTTCCTCTTGAAATATCCAGTATTGTGCGGAATCTACCAAAAAAAGTCAACCCTTATTGTATTCATTGACAAAATGCCCAAATTATGGTATTCTTCTCCGTCAATTTGGCACGTGTTCTGTAGGTTTTTCGATCGAAAGACCAATGAAAACACTCGCTAAATTGGAGTGAATGATGCATTGTCCGTCGAGGAGGTCTCGACAAAACACTGCATCAATTGGCAATTGGAGGTTTCCCATGGCTCGTTCCCTCTTCCTCGCCCTCACCGCAATCCTCTGCTTCGGCTGCTCGGCGGCCGCTTCGAACAACGTTCGTGACGAACCCGTCGCGGAACAGCAAGGCGAGGCACTCGACTGGGTGCACGAAAGCCACAAGGCAGACATGTGCATGAATCCGGCGGACAGCGAGTATGCATGCCTCGATGGCGTGAGCTCGGCCACGGACATCAGCAAATTCAACGGCTATCACGTGATCGCCTTCGTGAAGGACGCGAACGGCAACACGTTCGCGCACGTCGCGGACACATGCCAACACTACTTCTGCGCCGTCGACATGCCGCCGCCGTCAGACACGCAATGCAAGCAGCCCAAGGTGCGTACCGTCGGCTGCTGCCTCGCGAGGCCGGTCAAGCCACAGGATCCTTCCAGCAAGTAACCCTCTTCCCCACGCAAACAAAAATCCCCTCTGGATGATGTTTCCGTGGGGACTTTTATTTTCCGAGTTTTTTTCTTGCGTGTTTCACCGGCGCTTTCACTCGAGCTGCTCGTTTCCTTTCGACAGTCACGTGAAACGCTCCTTTCTCAAAATACTCATGTGCGGCAATGACATCATTCACACTCACATCTTTGGTTGATCGAAAACGCATGACGTCTTCATATCCAAGATCTGTGAGAATTCCCACCGAACTTGCTCCAACTTGATTCACAAGAACAAAAGCCAAAAAGGCGTTCGCGCATTTGTGACACTGAATATGCATGAGCTTTGTTTCACCTTGTGCCGCAAGTGTACGCGCGTTCATGGATTTCGAACGCATGTCACAAACCGGACAATACGAAACAAGACGCAAACCCTGTGTTGTTTTATCAAGTTTGTTTGGAGTGGACATAGGAAAAGTCAAAGAGTCGAAGAGTCAAAAAGTGAAGGAAGAGGGAAACTTATTCAAAAAAATAAAAAGAAACTCCTAGACTTTTTGACTCTTTAACTTTACCACTTAACCTTATCACGTTTACGAATCATTTCAAATTTCTATACTTGATACGTCACTCGGACGGTTCGAATCGCAATGCTTTGAATGACGCCGATGTAAAACAAAAATACAACAAGCGAACTTCCTCCGTAGCTCACAAATGGTAAACCGATTCCTGTGACAGGAAAGACTCCAAGGTTCATTCCGACGTTGATGAGAATTTGTAAAAAGAGGAGAGCGACAATTCCGAGGAGGAGATACGTCGTGAAGTTGTCACGTGACAATCGAACGAGTCTTCCGACACGAAGAAACAAAAGCGAGAACGCACCGAGCAAAAGCGTGACGCCAAAAAATCCAAGCTCCTCGGCAATCACCGCGAAAATAAAATCTGTCTGGCTTTCTGGCAAAAATTTCAATTGACTTTGCGTGCCAAATCCAAGACCACGACCAAACCAGCCACCCGCACCAATTGCAATCACGGCCTGCGCCACGTTGTATCCTTGCCCAAGTGGATCTTCGGTTGGGTTCAGAAACGTTGCAATACGCGCTTTTTGATACGGCGCAAATAATCCGAACCATGCAATCATAAACACAACAACTCCGGCAATGCACAAAAGAAAGAGTGTGCGCATAGGCATTCCCGCAAACAGCGCAAGAATGAACCAAATTCCCATAAGCACAGCTGCGGATCCAAAGTCTGGTTGGAACATGACGACCACAACCGGAATGAGCACAATCACAAAACTTTCCACCAACTCTCGCCATCCAAAATATCTTCGCGCACGACGACTAAAATAACTTGCAAGCATCACGACCGTTGCCGCTTTCATAAACTCAACCGGCTGAAAACTCACATTTCCAAAGACATACCATCCACGCGCCCCACGAATGGTTTGCCCAAAAATCAAAACACCGATGAGCAAAAGAATTCCCGCAATGTACAGCCACAACCGATAATGCTCCAAAAATTGATAGTTTGAGTTCGTGACAAACAAAGCGATGATACACGCAAGCAAAAGCGCCACGCATTGTTTTTTCACGTTGATGAGATCTGTCGCGTCTCTTGAGAGATCCACGGAATAGATTGCGGCTAATCCCAAAAACAACAAAACAAGAACGGAAAAAAAGAGTACCCAGTCCATGGATCGCAAACGCGCAACCAGTTCTCGAGCCGTATGTGCGATGGAGAGCATAAACTTATTGAATGGATCGCGTATCAATGGTTGGTGAACCAACAAGTTCCTTATACAGCATTGGATCAAACAGGTTTAGATCTGGAATGATTTCCACCTGACTTGCAGACGGAACGGAACCGAACCAATTGACCACAACATCTTGTGCTTCTCCCGGTGCAAGCGATTGTAATGTGGTCTTATTCACGGCAACAACCGCCGCTCCGCGTTTTAACAATAAATGAAACGAAGGATTGTAATAACTATAGGCTGTGCGATTGCGCACGGTGAACGTGGTACGAAATAATCCTTTTGCATCGATTGTGGTGTCTTGAGTGAGCGTCGGATTCAAAATCTCAAGCCCCAAACGATCTTTAGACCAGGTTGCATAGTCCTTAATCACCTTATGATCAATCCGATGCCAAGAAATTGTTTGGAATTGAAATTGTGCGTTCACAACACCCGCCACAGATGAAAATGCAAGTTCTGTAACAGGCTTCGAACTCGCCGGCAAAATAAATCCTTTTTTCACAGGCGTTGATCCCCCATCATACACAAACTGATAGTCGAATTCTGCCCACCAGTCTTCATTTGTATTTTCGAGAGCAACGTAAAAGTCATATTTATTATTTCCCAAAGCAAACACTTGTGCGTTTGAAAGTGAAATAGGCGTTGCTGCACGTGCAACAGTATAGGCATGCAAATCTTCTTGGTTTAAAGAAACAGCATCAACAAGCGCGCGACGTTCGGCGCCCGCACTCAACAAGAATGCGTCCGTCAAACTCCACAAAACAAACAACACAAGACAGGCATCAAAAATCATGAGGAGGATGATTCCGATTTTTCCCAACCGATCACGATGTTCAACCCACCAAAGGGTGCGACGATACAATTTGGAATCTTGTTTTTCTGCTTGTAAAAGAATGTCGTTGTTTAAGTCGGGCATAGTACATACAGTATAACGCGTATTCCCCCTCTTTCCAAAACATGCTATCCTTTTCCCATCAACTCACCTGATTGACTCTGTTTTTTATGGCTACGAAAGATGAAAAAAAGACGAAGGCGACGGAATATGGCGCAGGGCAGATCCAAGTTTTGGAAGGTCTTGAGCCAGTTCGCAAACGTCCGGGAATGTATATTGGGTCTACGGGTCCAACAGGTCTTCACCACTTGATCTGGGAAATCATGGACAACTCGTTTGATGAATCCATGGCTGGATTTGGAACCGAGATTGATTTGCATTTGCTTCCAGGAAACATGATCTCTGTCACAGACAAAGGTCGTGGAATTCCGGTTGACATGCATCCACAATACAAAATCTCCACGCTCGAACTTGTTCTCACAAAACTCCACGCCGGAGGAAAATTCGGCGGAGGCGGATATAAAGTGTCCGGTGGACTTCACGGCGTAGGAGCGTCCGTTGTGAACGCGCTTTCGGATTATCTCAAAGCGGAAGTCAAACGCGATGGCCAACTTTGGATGCAAGAATTTAAACGTGGCATTCCACAAGGCAAAGTAAAGGCGATCGGAAAAGCATCCGGAACCGGAACCACCATCACCTTTCAACCTGACAAAACCATTTTTGAAACGATTGATTTTGATTTCGATACCATCATTGAACACTTGCGCCGCCAGGCTTACCTAACGAAAGGTATCAAGCTCACCATCTCGGATGAACGCGTGCCGGAGGTGAAGCACCGCTACGGGTTCTACTTCGAAGGTGGAGTCGCTTCGTACGTCCGCCACATCAACCGCGGCAAAGAAGCAAAAAACGCGAACGTGTTTTATGTTGCGAAGTTCAATGCAGAAGCGGACATGGATGTCGAGGTCGCATTGCAATACACAGAGGAATATCACGAATCCGTTCATTGTTTTGCAAACAACATCACAAACCCAGAAGGTGGAACGCACTTGGTTGGATTTCGAACGGTGTTGACTCGAGAACTGAACACATACGCAAGAAACAAAGGATATCTAAAAGAGAAAGACCAGAACCTCACGGGTGAAGACGTCCGCGAAGGTTTGACAGCTGTCATTTCGGTAAAAATCAAAGACCCGCAGTTCGAGGGACAGACGAAAGCTAAACTCGGAAATCCCGAGGCTCGCACAGCGGTCGAAGCAGTCTTTGGTGAATCGTTCCGCATTTTTCTCGAGGAACATCCACGAGATGCAGAAGGTATCATCGGCAAATGTCTCCTCGCCGCACAGGCTCGACGAGCCGCTCGTGCAGCGCGCGAAACCGTTTTGCGCAAAGGTGCATTCGATGGACTGTCTCTCCCTGGAAAACTCGCGGATTGTTCCAGCAAGGATCCGAGCATCTCGGAACTTTACATCGTTGAGGGAGATTCCGCTGGTGGAAGCGCAAAGCAAGGACGTGATCGTGAAACGCAAGCAATTCTTCCGCTCAAAGGAAAAATCTTGAACGTCGAGCGCGCCCGTCTCGATAAAATGCTCGCGAACAACGAAATCAAATCGCTCATCATCGCCCTTGGAACAAACATCGGCGAAGGGTTCGACATCAAGGAGTTGCGCTACCACCGCATCGTGATCATGACAGACGCAGACGTAGACGGCGCGCACATTCGCACCTTGCTTCTCACGATGTTCTATCGCCACTTTGCAGAACTCATTCACGCTGGCCACATTTACATTGCGCAACCGCCGCTGTATCGCGTAAACATCGGAAAGAACTTCAAGTATGCCTTCTCAGACGAAGAGAAGGATAAGCTTGTTAAAGAGCTGATTGAAGAATCCGGAAAAGCAAAAGCCGCTCGCGCAGCCAAAGGTGGAAAGGTTGTCGAAAAAGAAGAGGAAGAAGAAACAGAAACACTCGCCGTGGAAGTTGGTGCCGAGGAATCAGAAACGGAAGAAGTGGAAGTCGGTGGAGTTCGTGTGAACATCCAGCGCTACAAGGGTCTTGGAGAAATGAACCCAGACCAGTTGTGGGAAACAACCATGGATCCAAAAACGCGCGTTATGAAGCTCGTGACCGTAGATGACGCAAAACGCGCCGACGAAATATTCGATATTTTAATGGGCGCAGACGTTGCACCGCGTAAGCGTTTTATTCAAACGCATGCGAAGACGGTGAAGAACTTGGATATTTAAACAGAAAACACCCAATAAACTTGGGTGTTTTGACTTTATGGCTATAATTGGCTATAATTGGCTATAAGCTGTATAGCCATATTATGAACGAAATTCACCAAAAATTTGATCTTCGCATTAAAAACCCAGATCCGAACATCGTGGGTCTTTTGGCGAACATTGATGGGATTCGAGGCGAATTTAAATCCGGTTTGCGCATGTCTCCACAAGCGATCACAAACCTCAAAAAATCAACCCTTATCACTTCAGCAGGTGCCTCAACTCGTATCGAGGGAGGAAACTTGAATGATCAAGAAGTTGAAAAAATCATGCGAGGATTAGCGGTTTCTAAATTCTCGGATCGAGATTCACAAGAAGTGCAGGGATACTTGGAAACACTACAAAATGTCTTTGATGCGTTTCTCACACTCCCCATTCGAGAAAGCGTGATCACATCCCTTCACAATCAACTTCTTAAATATTCAACAAAAGACGAACGGCATCGCGGTGATTACAAAAAAAAAGAAAATGCCGTTGGTGTACTCGGGGCGGATGGAAAAGTGGCGAAAATTTTATTTCAAACTTCACCCGCGTTTCTTACGGGAAAAGAAATGCAAGAACTGGTTGAATGGACGAATGAAGCGTTTGAAAAAAATCGTTTTCACCAATTGCTCATCATCGCAAACTTCATCGTGGAATTTTTAAAAATTCATCCATTTGAAGATGGAAATGGACGTCTGTCACGAGTCCTCACAAATCTGTTCCTTCTACGCTCCGGTTATCAGTTCATACAATATATCTCGCACGAACAGATCATCGAGCGACGAAAAGATGAATACTACGTTGCACTCAGAAAATCACAAGAAACGTTTGGAACCAATCACGACTCAATCTCCCCATGGCTCAATTTCTTTCTTTCTGTTGTAAATGAACAGGCAGAAAAAGCTCTCGTCCTTTTACAGGAAGAAAAGATAGAAGACACCCTATCACCTAAACAATATGAAGTATGGAAATACTTCTCCTCTGTTGAGGAGACAACTCTCGGAGAGATTGTGAGCGCAACAGGCGTCCTTCGCGGCACCATCAAACAATCACTGAATCGATTGATTGAGCTCGGCAAAATAAAGCGCATCGGACAAGGTCGAGGTTCGCGCTATCGAAAAATCTAAACAAACACCCGAGATTTTCTCGGGTGTTTTGATTTGACGGAACCTCAAAGCTCCTGTATAGTCTCTTTATTAATGACCTGCCGGAGGTCATTTTAAAATACTTTTTTTATGTCTGAAGCACACGCACACCAGAAGAAAAACCCCGCAGCATGGCTTTTGCAGTACTTCCGCGAATCCGCAGAGGAAATTCGTAAAGTCTCGTGGCCAAGCAAACAAGACACGTTTAAATACTCCGTCATCGTCGTCGGTCTCTGCGTCATCCTCGCTGTCTTCTTTGCAGGACTCGACTGGGTCTTGGCGCTTGGAATTCAAAAATTGATTGAGATTAAGAAATAATAAAGTTCTTTATGGCCAAACAGATCGCTAACCAGGGTCGTCGATGGTACGCCATCCACACATACTCTGGATATGAAGAAAACGTGGCTCAAAACTTGAACCAACGTATTGAGACCATGGACATGACCGACAAAATCTTTCACGTCCTTGTTCCAAAAGAAATGAAAGTCAAAATCAAAAACGGTAAGCGCAAAACCACGGAAGAAAAAATTTTTCCAGGATATGTGCTCGTTGAGATGATCGTTTCCGATGATTCTTGGTACGTGGTGCGAAACACACCAAACGTAACTGGATTCATTGGAACAGGAACCACCCCTACCCCAATCCAACAGGAAGAAATCGATGCACTTCAGAAGCGCATGGGTGTTGCTGAGCCAGAACTCAAACTCGACATCGAGGTTGGGTCAACCGTTCAAATTACAGATGGTCCCTTTAAAGGACAAGAAGGAAAAGCCTCTGAAATTGACGTTGAACGCGGCAAAATCAAGGTTCTCGTTTCTCTCTTTGGTCGCGAGACTCCGGTCGAGCTCGACTTCTTGCAAGTTAAGAAGGTTTAGGCTATTATTCCGCCACTAATTCATATCCTGGTCGCTCGATAATCTCGAGAATCCAGTAACCAAAAAGATATGGCAAAGAAACTTGTCACGCAGGTCAAACTGCAAATTCAAGGTGGAGCTGCTACGCCAGCACCGCCAGTCGGTCCAGCGCTCGGTCAACACGGATTGCCAATCGGAGAATTCGTTAAACAATTCAATGATGCAACCCAAGACCGCCGCGGAGAAGTTGTTCCAGTTGTGATCAACGTTTATGATGATCGTTCGTTTACCTTCATCACAAAAATTGCTCCCGCTTCTGAACTTATCAAAAAGATTGCAGGCATCAAGTCTGGATCTGGAAAGCCGCTCACCGACAAGGTCGCGACGATTACTCGCGCTCAGTTGAAAGAAGTCGCCATGAAAAAAATGCCTGACTTGAACACAACGGACGTTGAGGCTGCAATGAAGATTATTGAAGGAACATGTAGACAGATGGGAGTGGATGTAAAATAAATAAAAAGGAGCAAGCAGAAAGTAGAAAGTAGAAAGGGTTACGAAACGCGTTTTTCAAATCCTTTCTACTCTCTACTTTCTACTCTCTACTTACCTTGTGGGAGATCGCTTGCGATCGTTCGTACCACACACAACATTATGCCAAAGAGCAAACGTTTCGGCGCGGCGAAAAGCCTCGTTGAAAAATCAAAGACCTATTCCGTTGATGAAGCTGTTGCTCTTATTAAAAAGACCGCAACTGCAAAGTACGACGAATCGGTTGAACTTCACATCAAACTCGGAATCGACGCTTCAAAATCTGATCAACAAATTCGCGGAACGATTTCTCTCCCACACGGAGTTGGAAAGTCGAAAAAAGTTATCGCATTTGTGGAAGCAGAAAAAGAAGCCGAAGCAAAAGCAGCGGGTGCTGACATTGTTGGAGGAGAAGAACTCATCAACGAAATCGCCGCATCTGGAAACTTGAACTTCGACGTTGCGGTTGCAACTCCAGCGATGATGCCGAAAATTGCAAAACTCGCGCGTATCCTCGGACCACGCGGAATGATGCCAAACCCAAAGACCGATACGGTTTCTCCAAACGTCACAAAAATGATTACCGAACAAAAGGCGGGTAAGCAAAGTTTTAAGAACGATCCAACGGGAAACGTTCATCAAATCTTTGGCCGCGCATCGTTTTCCGAAGCTCAACTCAAAGAAAACCTCAACGCTCTTCTCGACGCGATTCGCAAAATGAAACCATCCTCTTCAAAGGGAATTTTCCTGCGCAATGTCGTGATTGCTTCGACCGTCGGGCCTGGAATCAAGATCCAAGCGTAAAAACAATAAAACATCCGCCTTGCGCGGGTGTTTTTTGTTTTGTACACTTTGGGCGTGCGTAAAGCACGGAGGATCTATGTCTATGAATTCCGGGAAGTTCATCTTGATCGACGGCATTGTTTGCAGTGGGAAGACCACGGTCATTCAGGCGATGTTTGACGCGCTCGCTCGTCGAGGGCTGCGATGTTTTCGGTTACAAGACTGGAAAGAAACGCATCCGCCTACGTTCGCAGAGATTGCCGACTATGATGTGTACTTCACGTTCGAGCCGACGCGCCAATGGATTGGCGCGGCGATTCGTGGCGAGATGTCGCGTGATGACGAACCATACGGCGGCGCTGAACTTGCGCATGCATTTGCGATTGATCGCGAGATTATGTATCGACGTCTCATCATGCCCGCACTCGAGGCGGGAAAGATTGTCGTCCAAGATCGCGGCGTCTCGACATCCATCATCTATCAACCGATTCAGCCAAACAGTTTGTCCCTCGAGGAAATTCTGAATCTCCCAGGAAACAAACTCGCGCTGCAACTCGCACCCTCACACCTCGTCCTCACTTCGACTCCAGTCGAAACAATCGTCGATCGCATTCGCAATCGACCTGCTGCGCAAGGCGCGACGGGCGTGTTTGCGAATGTGGAACTCGCGCGTCGCGTGGACGCGCGCTACAAGGAACCCTGGTTCCGTGAGTTGTTCGAGTCGAGAGGAACTCGCATCCACACACTCGATACGAGCGGAACACTCGAAACGTCGCAAGCGAACGCGGTTGCGTTGATTGAAAAACTTGTGGTCTGAGCATCTTTGGATGCTCTTTTCTTTTTAGTGAATGCGCGATATTCTTCCATTGCATGCGGGATCTGGTGACCCCGCCCATAATAGATTATGTCTGTATTAACCAAACACGAAATCCTCACAGCAATCGACAAACGCGAAATCGCGTTTGATCCGATGATCGATGCATTTCAATTGCAACCGCACGCCATCGATCTTCGCTTGGGCTATAAATTTTTGATTCCAAAAAACTGGGTAATCGACGAAACGGGTCGACGTGCCATCAATATTTCGATTGATGATGTTGAACGTCATCGCGAACAATTCGAAGAAGTCATTTTGAAACCTGGACAATTTTTCGAACTCCTCCCAAATGAATTCGTAATCGGCACATCGCTTGAGTCTATCGAAATCAACGCACCAAACCTCATGGCGATTCTCTTTCCAAGAACCTCAACCAACCGCCGCGGTATCGACCTCTCGCTCTCTGGAATCATCGACAACGGCTACAAAGGCCATTTGATTTTTCCGATGAAGAACGAGGCAGGCAACCAAGTCATTCGCGTGTACCCAGGCGAGCGCGTGTGTCAGGTGATTTTCGAAGAGTTAAAATCTCCGCTTACGATCGAAGAAGCGAATCTGCACGGTGTAAGCGCAGCGAAGTATACGAATTCAGATTCGGGAGCATACCGCCTCGACAAGGATGAGGAGCGGGCACATTTGGTGAAAGGAACGCTAGGCGAGATGAAGGAGAAGTTTAAGTTGTCGTAACGGAAAAAATACGATAAACTCAAATCAATACATGATCTTATGCGCAAAATTGGATTAAACAATATTGTCTGGAAAGAAGGGAAATACTACGTTTCTCTCAATTTAAATTCCGGCGTTTCAAGTTTTGGAAACACAAAAAAACAAGCACTTGCTGCGTTGCAAGAAGCTGTTGAATTGTATTTTGAAGATATGCCTGTTTCCAAAATCAATAAAGTCGGAAAGCCGGATGTTGTTTCCAGTGTTTTCGTTTGTGCCTAAGCCAATCAAACTCAAAATTCTATTAGCTGTGTTATTGGCTCATGGCTTTGTTTTTATTTCACAAAAAGGATCGCACGCCAAATTTCGCAAAGCTGGAAATCCAACGCGAAACATTATTGTCAAAATGGGAAAGAAAGAAATTCCATACGGAACGTTCAAATCGATTATCATGATGTCGGGATTAAGCGAAGAAGATTTTACATAATATGCTTTGCATCGCCTTCTTTGGACAACCAGGGAGTGGTAAATCGACGCTTGCAAAACAAGTGGCGATGCATTTACGTACGCGCGTTGTTGAGGCTTCGACAGCGGTTGTGTTCCCTATTGCGGCGCATGTCGAGAAGTTGCCGAGTGAGGCGAGGTTGATCGAACAACTGAGACAGCTCGCGAAACGCAAATCCGTTGTGTCTCGAGAAGAAGCCATAAAAACATTTGATCGTTTGCGATCGAAATACGGATCAGACTTTATTGCGCGTGCGTTGCATGAGTTGTATGTCGATAACGCATTCCCCCCTCCTGCCAAGGAGGGGCCGGGGGAGGTCAGCATCGTATTCAGTGGATTGCGAGGAGTCGATAACGCGAAGTATTGTCGATTACACAACGACTTCGTTGTGTATCTCGATGTGGATGACGCGACAGCTGTTCGAAGACTCATGAGATCTCGAGGCTATACCAAACAACAAGCCGTCGATGAACTCAAAAAAGAAAACGCATTGTATCGAACAACACAGATCAAGAAGATTGCGAATCTTGTGATCGATACAGCTTCGACCTCCATTCCTCGATCCATCACACAAATCGTGAACGCGATCGAGAAACAAAACCAAATGTGCACGCGTTGCGTAAACACCGCAAAGAATCCTGCAATTCGTTTCGAGAAAAACGGACTCTGCCATATTTGCGATGCGTACCAGAAACATTTTGATCCAAACCATCTTCAAGAAGAGCTTGAATTTCTCGAGTCGTTCATCGGCACCGGTTCGAATAAACACGATATCCTCGTCGGTCTCTCTGGCGGAAAAGACAGTACAGCCACATTGCTTTCCATTAAACAAATGGGATTCAACCCGCTCGCGGTCACATTTAACCTTGGATATCTTCCACACACGACCGTTCCGCGATCAAAAGAAATGGCGAAGTTGCTCAGCACTCCGCACGAGGAGATCGACATCCGATCGTACGTTCGCCCGATCGATCATGCATCGTACGAGAAGACGGTTGCTTTGTACGAGAAACCGTTTACGCTCAAGACAAAGCTCGCGTTTCAAAAAGCATACGCAGAGGGACGCAAACATTATTCGGTAAAGTGCAAACACTCACCCGTGTTTGTGCGAACCTGTCAGCTCTGTCGTCGCATGGTGATTCGTGCGTATTATGACGAGACGCTGAAACGCGGCGCACGCGCGATCGTTCTTGGAATCAATGAGTGGACAAACTTGAGTGCGGCGCAATCCGGAAAAGATTATGTCGTATCTGGAGTTCGAAAATTACAGCCGTATAAAAATAAACCCGCTGTGTACGTGTTTCATCTTCCGTTTTTGTTGCAACGAACAAGTAGCGAAACAAAACGCATTTTAAAAAAGATTGGATGGAAGCCGCCGACCGGTGAGGATTTTATCGAGTCGAATTCAAACTCGTGTTTATTTGCACGATCCACAGAACGCATGGCAAAGCGCCTCCTCGGGTTTCATCCGGACAGCACGAGACTCGCGCGCGAGGTGACGGTTGGGTTTATTACAAAGGAACAAGCATTGAAGGCACTCGGGAAATTACATCCGTACAAAGATTCGCCAAGAGAAGTTTTGAAAAAGGCAAAAATCTTGAAATAAAAAAACGACCCTGAGTTTGTCGAAGGGTCGTTTTGGTTTACACCTGACGTCGCACGTTTTCGAATCTGCGCGCGGCGAGTTCGGGCGTGTCTGCTTCGAACACAAAGATGGGATCAGGCGATTCCGGAACAAACACGCGATACGTCGTACCGTCTTGATCGAGCCGAAGATCTGTGCGCGAGCCGTTCAACGTTTCCGCAAACACACGATCACGACTGAATCGCTCATGGGCATCATCGAGAACATAAACGTCTCGAACTCCGGCGTCGATCATCGCTTTCCAACATGGCTCGCAGCACCACCAGTGGCCGAACATATAGACATCAGTTCCAGTTGGATCGATGCCTTGTTCGAGCGCGACTTGCATGAGCATAGGCTCTGCGTGGCCAATCGAATCGTGCAATGTACACAAATCGTAGCCTGTTCCACTCGGACATTCGAGAACCACTCGAGGACAGATGTGCTTCGAGGAACTCCCGCGATTAAACCCGTTTCCCGCACGTGCGAGAACTTGTCCGTCTCGAACAAGCACAACTCCCACAGGATACAAAGAATCGCCCGCGCACTCGCGACGAGCTACTTCGGCAGTCTTCATGTGTGGATCACTCAAAGGAACAAATTTGAATCCGCGATTGGGCGGAAGGTATGGATACGTAATCATACAACCTCGTAATGCAAGAGCACGGCCTGCTCACCGAGCGTTTTGGATTCAACGAATATGAGCTTAACATCTCCAAACGATTCCGCAAGCGAGATTCCGTTTCCAAACAAAATCGGTTCGATGGTGAGAAAAACATCGGTTACTAACTTTTCTTTTAGAAACATCGAATAGACACCCGCCCCGCCGGTAATAGCGACCGAGGTGTAGCCGCGTGTTTCGAGATTCTCGAGAATCTGTTGCGGCGTTCGGTCCGTAAATTCCACTCCGTCGATCGGCACATACTTCTCCGGATCACACGTCATCACAATCATCAATCGATCCTTGAGCGCGCGCCCGATCGTATCAAACGTCTTTCGACCCATGATCATCACACGGCATTCTTTTGTTTTTTCAACAAAAAACTTCGTGTCCTCTTTTGAGGTCCACTCGAGCGAGGACTGATCCGGCGACGCGGCGATTTTGCCATTGAGCGACATGGCGGCGATGAGTTCGATCTTCATACAGCAATCTCGAATTTAATACTTGGGTGCGGATTATAATCCTCGACAGTGGTGTCCGTATGTTTCCAATCAAAGATCGAGGTAAAATTCTCGGTCTTTATTTGCGGCAACATCGAAGGTTCTCGAGACAACTGCTGGCGAAGTCCATCGATGTGGTTTGTATACACATGTACATCACCAAGAAACGCGACGAGTCTTCCCTCTTTGAGTCCCGCCTCTTTTGCGAGGAGATGAAGAAGTAATCCATGCGCGACAATATCAAACGGAAGTCCGAGGGCCACATCCACAGATCGCTGATTCCAAAGAAGGTTCAGACGTCCGTTCAAAACGGTCACCTGAAATCCGTAATAACATGGAGGTAATGCCATTTGATGCAGCGCAGCCGGATTCCATGCGCTCACAATCATGCGACGATCATGCGGATCTCGTTTGAGTGTCTCGACGAGCTTCGCTATTTGATCAATACCTTGTCCAGAATAATCTGTTGTGTGATCAACATACTCTGCACCAAAGTGTCGCCACTGAAATCCATAGATAGGTCCGAGCTCGCGCTCTTCGCGCATACGCGCTTTCGTTTCCGCATCATGCCCATACGGAACAATATGCGGCGCACACCATTCGTCCCAGATGTGACTGTTGTGCTCTTGCAGCCACGCCTTGTCCGTTTTTCCATTCAAAAAAAACTCAAGTTCGATTGCGGGTAAACGCAACGGCACTTTTTTGGTTGTGAGCATCGGGAATCCATCACGCATGTCGTGCTCAAACATCGCGCCCGCAATCGCAACCGTATCCGTCCCTGTACGGTTCGACTTCATGGTTCCTGTGTCCAAAACCTTATTTACGAGATCCAAATACGCTTTCATATGCCCCCATGCTACCAAACCCGGAGGGATGTTGCTATCTGCATTTTTTGATAGAATAGGCGGGTATGAACATCCCTGTGGACATCTTTCGCACACATCCGGACGCCCTTTTGCCAGAGTACAAATCCCCTGGCGCCTGCGCCTTCGATTTAGCCCCAATTGAGGACGCAACCATTGAACCTGGTCAAATTGTTCGGCTCAAAACGGGGCTTGTTATTTGTGTCCCTGTCGGCTACACCCTTCTCATTGCCGCCCGATCATCCCTCCCCAAAAAATTCGGCCTGTGTGTTCCCCAAGGATTTGGCATTGTCGATCAAGATTTCTGTGGACCGGAAGACGAGCTTTTATTGCAACTTCTAAACTTCACGAAAGAACCCGTCATGGTCAAAACGGGAGATCGATTAGCACAAGGAATGTTTGTCCCTATCATGAAATGTGATTTCAACGAAGTCCAAAATTTAGCACACCAAAGTCGCGGCGGTTTTGGTTCAACAGGATAGTTTGTTATAATGTTTCCATTATTCTTCGGCCCCTCAAGCCTCTCTCGCCTCTCAAGCCTTTCCATTATGAAACCTCTCATTTCCGTTGGTGAGCTCATTGATCAATCTTGGGACAAATATCGAGCGAACCTCCCGTTCTTTTTGCAGCTTTCTGGTTGGCTCGTTCTTGTCGCCATCTTAAACACGATCGCCCTGCTTTTGTATCCAAGCGTAGGCGCGATTGCGTATCACACTAAATTCACGTTCGGGGAAGTCACAGGTGTCGCCCTATACAGCTTTGCAAACCTGTTGCTCTCTCCCCTCCTTGGATTCTGGGTCTTTGTCTCCCTCGCCATTGGGGCAAAATCCGTGATCGATGGGAAGCGCATGAGTATCTCAAGCGTCATGCGCGAAACACAACGAAGATATTTTCCTGCTCTTGTCGTAACCGTCCTCGTTGGGCTCACACTTCTTCTTGCACAGATCATCACGTTTGGTCCAGCTCTTATCCTTGGAGCGATCGGATTATTGGCACAAAACGCGTGGCTTCTTGGAACGGCGAATATTCTGCTCATCCTCGGCCTCATTGCAAGCATCATTCTGACAACAAAGTGGACGCTGTATTACATGATGGCACCGTATGCAGCCATTTTGGATCACATCAAAAACAAACAAGCGCTTCAAAAAAGCCGCGCGCTGACACAAGGAAAATTCTGGGCCGTTCTTATTCGTATCATTCTTCCAAAAATCGTGTTCTTGCTGTTTGGTATTCTGATTGCCATCGTGATCCAACTTGTTTTGAATGCACTTATTGTGAGTTCAACTGGCTTCAACCTTGATGTGCAACAACGACTGATCGCGCTCATCGTCTCGGTCCTTCCGGTTCTTGTGATGATTTTTCTCAACCCTCTTTTCTTCTTATCTGATGTTCTCCTCTACCAAAGCCTCACCGAACAAAGCGCCTAAAGCCCCCCTTCGTTCACCTCTCGATCTTCTGTTGTTGAGCCTACAATTGTATCGCTCAAATTTTTGGTTGATGGTTGGCTACAGTGCCTGGCTTCTTCTTCCGTTTACCGGATATTTCCTCCTGAGTTTCTTTTCGGCAGATAATCCTCTCACCATCACGTTTGATCTTCTCTTTACCATCGCAGAATTCATCATTACCTTCTGGACAGGAATCATTCTTGTCTTGATTGTAAACGCCATTGTTGAAAAACATCCGTTTGATGAAACCGGGGTCAAGAAATACTCCGCCACCCTGTTACAACCAGCCGCACGCATTCTCGTCTTGCATCTTCTGTTCGTTCTTCTCGGTTTTATTCTTCTCGTCATCCCAGGCTTCATCGCCATTGTTTGGTTTGCCTTTGCCCAAACATCTGCTGTCTTGGATGGCAAGCGTGATATGGAAGCCTTGAAATTCAGCCGCTCTCTTTCCGAAGGTCGATTCTTTTCCGTTCTCTATCGCCTTATTGGCGGCCCGCTCATGATCGGATTTGTGTACGCCATTCTCGTATCACTCATTGTTTCCATCGCTGATGGAGCAACGGGCGTCGACACAAAAAATCTCACCACACAAACAAGCATCCCAGCGTGGATAAATCTCTTACAATCGATCATCGGCATCTTCGCCATCCCGCTGCTTGCCACGTATATGACCTTGTTGTATAAACATTTGAGAGAAACTAAAGAAACACAAAGTGAAAAAGTGATAGAGTGAAAAAGTGTTGGATGATGCGACTTTTTTAAAAAGAAAGCTCCCCAGACATTCACTCTTCCACTTTTCCACTCTTTCACTTTCCCCCTATGCTGATTCCGGTTATTGGATTAGAAATCCACTTGCAGTTGAAAACCAAATCCAAAATGTTCTGTGCATGCCCTGCGCATGATGTTGGTGCTTCTCCAAACACAAATGTGTGTGCGATCTGTCTTGGAAATCCTGGCACGCTTCCGGTTCCAAATGAGCAGGCAATTCGCTATGGAACCATGATGGGTCTTGCGTTGAATTGCTCGATCGCTTCACATTCCAAATTTGATCGCAAAAATTATTTTTATCCAGATCTTCCAAAGGCGTACCAGATCTCGCAGTACGATCTGCCGATCGCGGCAAACGGCCATCTCGAAGTAGACGTTCCAGACTCTCCGCGCGAACGAGTTCGTATTGGAATTACGCGAGCTCACCTCGAAGAAGACGCTGCGAAGAACACGCACGGCGTCGAAGGAAAAACCCTCGTCGATTACAACCGTGGCGGAACCCCTCTGATCGAAATCGTCACGGAACCGGATTTCACCAATGCAAAAGAAGCAAAAGCCTTTTTGCATGAACTCCAGCGCATCGCGCGCTATCTCGATGTTTCGAATGCGGACATGGAAAAAGGAAACATGCGTTGTGATGCGAACATTTCGCTCCGCGAGATCGATGAGAACGGACAAGTGGTCGGCGCGCGCTTCAATCCAAAAACAGAAATCAAAAACCTGAACTCGTTTCGTCATGTGGAACGTGCACTTGAATTTGAAATCAAGCGTCAAACAAAACTCTGGGAGGATGAAACGCCGGTGACCGTCTCGACCACACGCGGTTGGAATGATGTGAAGGGTGTGACTGAGCTGCAACGATCGAAAGAGGACGCAGCGGACTATCGCTACTTTCCGGAACCAGACATTCCACCTTTGAATCTCGCCGCACTCGCCGAAGAACTCAAACTCAAAATGCCGGAACTTCCGGCCGCACGCCGCGCACGAATGGTCGAAGAATACGCACTGAAACCGTCGGACGCTGCGCAAATGTGTGATGATCCTGCACTCGCAGACTTTGCCGAACAAACATTCTCGGAGTTGCAGTCTTGGCTCAGCTCTGTTGAAGGCGACCTGGACTGGGAGACAGAGAAACCAAAAATGGCGAGACTCGTCTCCGGTTGGCTATTGTCGAAACTCGGTGGACTCATGATGGAACGCAGCATTGATATTCGTATTTGCAAAATCACTCCGGAGAATTTCGCTGAGTTCATCACCTTGATCGCGACGACCAAGTTGAACGGAACTGCCGGACTCAAAGTATTGAACGCGATGCTCGATGCGGGAGCGGATCCAACACACATCATGGAAGACCTGAAACTTGGAACCATGGACGACGCAGGAGCACTTGCCGATATAATCGACCGTGCGCTTGCAAGCAATCCAGCAGAAGTGCTTCGCTATCAGGCGGGTGAGGAGAAGCTGCTTCCGTTCTTTGTGGGACTTGTTATGAAAGAAACGCAAGGAACCGCGGATCCGGGAGTGACAAGGAATATGTTGCTCGTGAAGCTAAAATCGTAAGAAAACCAATAAAACCGCCTTTTGGGCGGTTTTTAGGTTGACAAAAACGCAATTTTCTGGTATTCTCACGCGTTCCAATGTGAACCATGATCGAGGAAGAACGGTTCCTCCTCGATCATGTAACTGTCCCGATTGGGACATGGAGAGGCGACATGTTGCAGAAAGTGCAGATTTTCAGTGCGGATCAGGCGGCCGAACTCAAGCGACTCGAAGATGTGCAGAAATCCTTGCAAATTCGTGCGCAGGAGATCGAAGGCGGTAGTCGCAGCGCGGGTCTGAAGGGTGTGGCGCAAGAAAAGGTCAGCCAATACGCACGCGCGATTCAACAAATCGAATTCGGACAAAATCCGGAAAACCGCAACTACTACATCCAGGATGATGCAAAGCGCGCAGAGGCACTTGCCAGCAAGGACTCGATCGTGGCTGAACGCGATCAAGCCCAGGCGGAACTCGATGCGCTCACCTCGGAATACAAGCAAATCGAAGTGAAGTTCATTCAACTCAAGACCGAAATGGCTCCATTTGTGGTTCTGCAGGGATTCCAGCAGAAGCTCGACGAGAGCTGGCCGATGATCATGGTGGGCGAAAGCACACTGAAGACCGTGACCGAAATCGCTCCGGACTTGATCGTGGCGGTCATCGCCCCACTCATGGATGCGTTCCTCGACTGTCGTGAAAAGTTGCAGCCGCAGCTCCAGCGCAACCGCGAGATGGACGCAAAGGCGATCAGGGCCGACTTTCAGGCTTTCCTCGCCGCTGGGTTCAATGGTGAGGACGCAATGCAGCTCACCCTCGCCCGCGTCAAGGCAAGCACTCTGACGAGCCTGATGCAGATCGCCGGCAGCATGAAGAAGTAGACCTCTTTCCTCCTCACGAACACTCGTGGGGATTTTTTATTCCTTGACATTCCGGCCTTTTTCTGGTGTAATCCCCCGTCATACATTCCAATATGACAATGTAAACACACGGAGGAACTCATGGGCGAGCAACCGGAACTTTCTATTGCCTTTTCCCGCGAAGGCGAAGTGATTCTTACCTTTCCGGACGGCATGCGTCATCCGACGGGTCTTTATCCAAATATGCATGAACGAGAAGCGACCCGGATGTTTTTTGAAACGACGATTGGTCGAACGCTCATCATGCAATTGCGGACACGAGAGATTTATGACAAGAAAACAAATCTTCTGTTGCAAGAACCCGCGCGTTCGATCATTGAACAAAATCTTGCTCGATTGAGTGGAAAGAAATTCGATGGCCTCATCTCCGTACTCATGCTCGACCTTGATCACTTTGGTCAGGTCAACAAACAGTATGGCCAAGAAGCAGGCGATCAAGTCTTGCGCTGGTTTGCCGACATCTTGCGCCGGTCAACGAGAAACGACGACGTGCTTGCACGTTGGGGTGGTGAAGAATTTGTAGTGTTTGCCGCGGCGAATAAACCCGCAGAACAACAAACACATCGAGATCGAGATCGACCTTGGTCTGATACGGCACGGGTTGCAACTGGCACGACACTTGCAAATCTTGACCAACTGATGGGCAACGGAAAGCTGATCGGATCGCGTATTCGTTCAGCTACAGAAAGCTCTCAGTGCACGATCGGGAACACCACCATCAAACAAACCGTTACGGTTGGCGTGGCAAACGCATACGTCAAACCCGATTCCAATATGGAAGGGCTCTTTGACCAGCTGTTCATGCTTGCAAGTGAAATCATGTACAAAGGCAAACGTGAAGAACGACGCAACCACGTCCATGTTGCGCATATGACTTACGGAAAACCCAAAGCTCTCTAGTCTCCATTCGGAGACTTTTTTATTTTAAAAATGTTTCAACAAGCGTAATTGCTTCTTTTGGATTTACGATCCATTCGATCCGTTCATCTCGACGAAACCACGTCATCTGTCTCTTGGCATAATGCCGCGTATCTTTTTTGATTTCTTCGATGGCATCTTTGAGCGAAGATCGACCTTCGAGAAACTCGCACACTTGTCGATAACCAATTCCGGTCATGCTCTCGATCGTGCAACCATATTTCTCTTTCAGCGATCTAACTTCTGTGACGAGTTCTTTCGCGATCATTTCGTCTACGCGATCATTAATGCGCTCGTACAACACATCTCGATCAACAGATAAACCGATTTGCAAAACGTCGTATTTCGAAACGCCACGTGTTTGTAATTGGGAAAACGGTTTACCGGTAAGGATCGAAACCTCAAGCGCGCGCACAACGCGACGCTTGTTGTCGCGATCGATTTGTTCGGAACCGATTGGGTCAAGTTTTTTGTATTCGTGAAAAAGGTCTCCAAGAGACTTTGCTTCGAGTTGTTCGCGCAAAACATCGTCCGATGGCGTCGAAGATAAATCGAGGTTGTCAATCACAGCCGAGAGCCACAATCCCGTTCCGCCAACCAGGATCGGCACATGTTTGCGTTTCACAATTTCCGTAATCTTTTTCTCGGCGTACTCTTTAAATTGTGCGACCGAGTATTCCTCGTCCGGATCTACGAGATCGATTCCCCAGTGTGGAATATCTTCAACAAAGAATTCTTTACGCGCACCGAACAACTGGTCAATACGCCCGCCGATCGTAATCTCTCCCGTTTTCCATTCGCCCTCTGGCTTCGCGGTTCCAACATCCATGCCGCGATAAACCATCCGAGAATCCACCGAAATCACTTCTCCACCAACCAATTTGGCAACCTCAATTCCGAGCGCGGTTTTCCCGCTCGCCGTACACCCAACGATAGCAATCACTTTTGGTTTCATGTTTTTTGTCCTTCAAGGATCCAAGTTTCTGCTTTTGTTATTTTAACGTTGACGATCTCGCCAACCAATTCTTTTCCACCCACAAACGTCACAAGTTTCATTTCGCGCGAATTTCCAAAACACATTCCGGGTTGTGCCGCGAGCAATTCTTGAATCTTTTCTGGCATGGCGAGCATCTCGTCTGTAATCTTTGGTGCCTCATGTCTTTCGACAAGCACACTCACGATCTCGTCGACATATTGTTGATTCTTCTCGCGCACAACCTCTTCCATCACAGCCTGCAATTCATTCCAGCGACGCTTCTTTTCTTCTTGCGTCACATCATCTTTAAACGCCCGCTTCGCCGCCGTCCCCGATCGTTCCGAGTATCTCGCTGTGTATCCGATATCAAACTTCACATCGCGATACAAATCGATCGTCTTTTGAAACTGTTCCGGTGATTCACCCGAGAAGCCAACAATGATGTCGGTTCCGATTGCGAGGTTCGGGATCTTTGCGCGAAGACGTCCGATAACCTCGTGGAACTGCTCGATCGTATATCGACGATTCATGCGTCGAAGAACTTCGTTGTCACCAGCCTGAACCGGAAGATGAATGAAGTTCACGTGTGCCGGAAGCGTCATCGCATCGATGACTTCATCTGTCATGTGAAGAGGATGCGGCGCGGTGAAGTGCAAACGTTTAATGTCTGGAATCTGGTTCACTTCCCACAAAAGTTTTGCGAAATGATTTTGATAAGAATTCTCTTCCGAAAAATTCTCGACATCAGGTGCGAGATAACTATTTACGGTTTGTCCGAGCAATGTCACTTCGATGCATCCGTGCGCCGCGAGATCTCGAACCTCGTCGAGAATGTCTTTAACCGAACGATTCTTCTCGAGACCTCGAGCAAACGGCACAACACAATACGTACAAAACTTATTGCATCCGGTTTGAATCGAAACAAACGCTTGGCGAACCGAGCGACGTTCTGGGTTGATTTTCAGATAATCTTCGACAAGATCTGTGCTATTCACAAGCTCTGGACGAAGTTCCCCGATCCATCGCGGCAGCTGTCCCATGTCTGCCGTTCTGAAATACAAATCCACACTCGGAATCTTTTTACGAATCACCCCGTCGCGATCTCGCCCCGCCATACAACCCGTGATGCCAAGGATCAGCTTTGGATTTGTTTCCTTCAGCGCCTCAAACTCATGCACTTTTCCAAACACACGATCCTCGGCCTGTTGTCTGACCGAGCATGTGTTGATCAAAATCAAATCCGCCTCGGCCGGCGTATCCGTCGACGCAAACCCAAGCCCATGAAGCAACGCTTCCATGCGCTCAGAGTCATTTTTGTTCATCTGACAGCCGTACGTAATGAGGTGAAATTTAGGTTTTATGTCAGACATAATACGTTATAGGCGGGGTCCCTTGACCCTGCACGTTTCGACAGTAGTAAAGCAGAAAACCGAAAAAGAAAAAAGACCCTCAGGTGAGAGTCTTAGGCGTGGATATTGATGCGAGCGACGTGCATCGTGAGGCACACGAACTCGAAGCGAAGGACGGTTTCTTCCGAGTACTGGAGGCGAAGCGCGTGGGCGGGTGACTTCACCTTGCCCGCGATCTTCGGGTATTCCGTCCGATAGCGGTCGATGTTGCGGCGAAGCGCGACGAGCTCGATGTTCTCGAGATAGCCGACGTTGCCGAACAGTCGACGAGCTTCGTCACACCGCTCCATGGTCCAGTTCGCACGAAGCGGCGAGAGCATGACCCGAACGGCGTCGATGTGTCGCTTGTGCTGCAAGAGCCCCTTCTCGTGAAGCTCGATGAGGAGCTTGTCGAGATTGGGATTGTTGACCACGGACGGGTCGAGGTTCTTGTAGGCGCTGTCATTCAGAAGCTCGAGAAGCTCCGGCTTGTCGCGCGCGGCAGTGTAGACGAACCGGACGAGATCCAGGTGATCACGTACGCGGCTCGGGGACTTCGTGTCTTCCGGATCGACCGCGCCGGCAACCGCCTGCGCAAAATCGATTGCCGTTTCGGCGAACCCCTTCTTTCCCGAAAACTCAGCTCGAGCCGCACGGAGAAACGCTTCCTCCGGCTCACCGAACTTGCCGCGCTCTGCGACAAGGCGCAGCGCATTTGCCACACGATCCACAAGAGCCTCATCGAATTCAGCCTTGTCGAAAGACTGTTCGGCGCGATCGAGCGCGTCGGAAAGTGCCTTCGGAAACTGAGCCCAGAACGGATGTACAAGGACAGCATCGAGCGCCGCCTTGGCCTTGGCCCGAGACGACGGATCACCTTGATTGAACCGACTCGAAGGACTTTCCCTACGACCACGATCACCACCAGTTTGCACCGTCATGACGAAACACCTCCTGCCGAAATTGGCGAAGTGATCATACGGCAAAAGACGGAAAATGTCAATGGGAAGGCAAAGAAAAAAGACCCTTTTGGGATCTTGAGCGAATTACGCAGCCTGTGCACGCGGGTCAATGGTAACGCCGGCGAGCATGGCGGAGGCGCAGATGAACAGGTGTTGGAAAGGAACGAGCTGAGCAAGATCGACCGCCTTGTGTTCGGGCTGGGCGTAATGCTCTCCATCGTCAGATTCGATATCCCCCTTCAGGTTGATCTCGAGACGGATGAGCGCTTCCATGATCCGAAATCCCGAATGGTGGAGCGCTTCGAACATGTGCATAACCGCCGACGGATCGTGATCGACCCCTAGGCGAATCACCTGTTCGGGCGAAACGGTCTTCAGTGAGTCCGGAAAACAAAGCCGGAACTGATTGACGAACAATTGTGCAACCAGAACCGATCCATTCTGCTCCGCAATGCGCTTTGCGAGATACGCGGCGAATGCAGGCGAGGCTGAAAACGCCTCCTGACAAGTCTCAAGAATTCTTGCGTGCGGTTTCACTCTGGACAGCATGGAAAAAACGCGGGGAGGTTCATGGCCATCATTCGAAGCGACGGTGAGATTCATGACACTGTGGACTCCTTGGCCGTTGTGCTTGTCGGCTAAATACGATATCATAAAATCAAGATTTGTCAATGTTCGATTGACAAAAACACATTTTTGTGTTATTTTCATCTCAATTCACCTATCCTTAAAATTTTTCATATGGCAAGAACAACAGAGGCTCGTCAAATGGATTCTGAAGCGGAAGAAATGGCTTTCGGACCCGAATCAGAAAAAACCCAAGAACAGGCTATGGATCTTGTCGTTGAAAAAACAGATATTGGCCACGATATCGGAAATGTACGCGAGATAAAAGCTCTAGATGGCTCCAAAAGAGAAGAAGTTTTTGTTGGTGCATCAGAAAGAACACAGACCTATGCACGTATTGGCGCAGACGGTGAAACACGTCTTCACGCTATTGATTCCAAAGAAGCAACCGCAAAATTAGAAGCAGCAAAAACATTTAACGAGTTGGCGGGAAGCGTGGACGCCATGGCAAAAGCGATTTTAAGCTCCATGCCAGGATTGTCCGCGGAAGCGCGTGCAGCATCTTTGAAAGGCATCGAATCGAATCCCCTCGCGCTTGTCAGCGAGGCGTTGAAATCTCAAAAAAATCCAAATGAAGCCATGATGGCTTTGTTGCGTTCTAAATTGGAGCAGCACCCGGAAGTCAAACAAGCTGCAACGGAAAAAAGTTTGGCAGAACTTCAAACGCAGCAACGAGAACTCATGCAAAAAGCAAGACAGGCGGGAAGCGAAAAAGAATACAATGACGTTCAGGCGGATATTTATGCCCTTGAACAACAAATGCTTCAAACAGAAGCACGTCTCAACCCAAACGCAAGCAAGGCAGAAAAACAAGTCGCTATGGATCGCATGGAAGGATTTGTTGTTGTTACTCCTGAACCGATCTATGAAAAAGGCATTGATGCTGTAAAAGCACGACAAAAAGAACTTGGAAAACTCATGGATACCGCAAAGGACCAGCTGACTTGGGAGGCGGCAAAAAACGAAATGGATCGTCACAGTGCCATGATGCCTGTCCTTGAGCGTGTTGATCAAATTCAAATGGCGGAAGCAGAAGCACAAAAACTGATTGAGGAAGCAACCGCAAAACAACTTCTTGAAAAACAAGAAGCGCTTAAGAGTGTTAAAGGCAAAAAAGGATACTGGAAAAGTCAGGCAGATCAAATTGCATTAACCATGTCGCATTTAGAATTTGGGTTGCGCTTGTTAGAAAAAGCAGGAAACACAAAAAATGTAGACACAGCATATGCGAAAATGGACAAGGCACGCAAAGAAGTAGAAACAAAACTCAAACAAATTCAAAGCCGCATCAAGCAATTAGATCGCGAAGGAAAACAATTGGAAAAAGCGGGAGTGAATATTGATTTAGGCGCGGATCACAAAATCGCGGGAGCGAAATTTGATTTGTACGCAAAACTCGCAACCATGCATCGCGAAAACCCAGGCATGGTCGAAGCATATGTAAGCACCGCAGACAAAAATAAAGATCTTTCAAAAGGCACCCGTGAAATCATTGCAGAATTCAAAACAGATCTTGCCGAAGGTCGATTGAGTCCAATTGAACCGAAAGCCGAGCCTGCAGAAGAAGAGGAAGGAGGCCTCCTCGACTCGCGTTTTAGTGCGGGAGATGAAGATGAAACTGGATTCGCACAACCTGCAGCGTTGGAAAAAACAAAAGCAGAAATAAAACGAGCGGATGTTCCTGCAGCAGATCTTGATGATCAATTCTGGGCAGAACGTAAAGCTGGCAAAGAAAAAGCCGCGGCAGAAGGTCGACAATGGACAAAAGAGGATGCAGATAAACTTGCTGTGCAGGCACAAATTCGTACGACAGCCAAACGAGCAGAAGAACCGCGTGTTGTCCGAGAGTCTGAGTTAGAGGAATCGCCTGACGATTCAGTCACACAATTACCAGATGTGGTGGGTGGCCGTACAGACGCACCAGAGGCTTCTCAGCGAGCGGTTGAGATGCCTGTCATTACACCAGCCATGCTTGCAAAAAAGAAACGCGAATCTGATGGCATGCCAGGATTTGGTGATTGGGTTGCGGGTGACGCACAACCATCTGAACAACCACAAAAAGCCACAACTGTTGAAGAACGTGCGCAAGAAATCATGAATCAAAAGATTGAAAGCGGCAAACCATTCTCATATAAGGATGCAGAAACGCAAGCGAAACAAGAACTCGGTCTTGAACCGCAAACGGTTTTTGAAAGTATAAGAGTCAACAAAGACAAGTTCCCAACACAAAAAATGGATAGTGTAAAAACAGAAGAACCATTAGACATGAATAATGTGGAAGCGGTTCAGGATCGTATCGATTTCCTCAAAACAACAAATCCAAAAAAGGCGGTGAAGCTGATGGAGAATTATGCAACGTCAAATCAAGACACACTCGGATCTGCACAAGTTGCACAAGATCTGTGGGGCGTGAACTTTGATGACTATGCGACTGTGGAGGAGGCGGTGCAAACCATGATCGGCCGAGGGGCTGTGGGTCAAACGGAAGCGTCTTTGCTTTCCAATTTGTATCGTGCTCACGTTGAATCAAAACAAGGACAAGCGCCAACGAAAGAAACGGAATCAGGATGGTGGAATAAAGCAGGTGTTGAAAAGCTCAGTGGAGCGTGGCAAGCATGGGATAAATCCGCGGGGCCAGGAGCAACGGAAGCTTCCTTGCTTACAATGGGTGTTCCAAAAGGAATTCTCAGAAAATACAACACACCTCAAGCGCTTTATCAATTCACGGAAAAACCTGGATTCTGGGCAAGTCTGAATGGTGATGCTGCAGCCACTCGCGAAGCACTCAATCGATTTGTCGAAGAAGCATACAATACGCGTGTGATCAGCTCTCCGACAGAGTCTCTCGCGAAAAAGAGTCTACAAAAAGAGGTGTCATCTCCAAAAATCGAAGTTCCTCGATAAAATAAAAAACACCCCGCCACGGCAGGGTGTTTTTGTTACGTTACATGATCGGATACTTCGACGCTTCGACTGCCTTTGCGACAAGTTCGCTTGCGGCAATCATCACATCCTCCGTCTGTCCGAATACGTTTACTTTGAAATCTCCCCCATCCACTTCCTTTTGTCCGATGACAATCGTCCATGGCACTTTCATGGTTGCGGCTTCGCGGATTTTCTTTCCAACTTTCTCATTCGAGTCGTCGAGCTCAGCGCGTATGCCGGCGTCGGTGAGTTGATCGAGGATGGTTGTGGCAAACGGAATAAAGGCCTCGCTTACGGTCGCCACGCGCACTTGTGCAGGTGCGAGCCAGAATGGAAAGGCGCCGGCGTAATGCTCGATAAGCACTCCCATGAAACGCTCGACGGATCCGAGGATCGCGCGGTGAATCATGACGGGGCGCTTGATTTGTCCGTCTGCGTCGTGGAATTCAAGTTCAAAGCGCTCTGGAAGGTTGAAATCGAGCTGAACGGTGGCGAGCTGCCAATCGCGTCCAATCGCATCGGTCGCGATGAAGTCAATCTTTGGTCCGTAGAACGCGGCTTCTCCGACTCCGAGTTCGTACGTCTTCCCGAGTTCCTCGAGAAGTTCTTTTAACGATGCGACCGCTTTCGACCAAACTTCTGCTCCACCCAGATACTTCTCAGGATGCTCCGGATCATCGACGGATAAACGAATGCGCAACGGCATGCCGAACGCGGCGTAAAATTTGGTGATGATGTCGTAGATTTTGAGCACTTCTTCTTTTACTTGATCAGGACGAGCAAAAACGTGCGCGTCATCTTGTGTGATGGATCGAACACGCGTGAGGCCGGCGAGTTGCCCCGTATTCTCATCGCGATAAACGGTTGTTGCTTCTGCGAAGCGGAGTGGTAAATCGCGATAGCTGCGCATCTTTGACGCATAAATCTGCGTGTGATGCGGACAGTTCATGGGTTTCAACACGAATTGGTCGTCTGTCTTTTTGCTTGTGACATGAAAAATATCATCCGCAAACTTGTCCCAGTGTCCTGAAGTTTTGTACAAGTCCGACTTCGCGATGTGCGGAATCCACACGCGCGAGTACTTATGCGGTTTCATGAGTGCTGTTACGAACCCGGTGAGCGATTCGCGCATCGCGGTTCCTCGCGGTGTAAACATTGGGAGTCCTGATCCAACGAGTGCGGAGTATGTAAACAGTTCGAGTTCCGCACCGAGTTTGCGGTGATCACGCTTCTTCGCCTCCTCGAGCATCGCAAGATGCACGTCGAGTTCCGCTTTCGTCTCGAAAGCCAAACCATAGATACGCGTCAACATCGGATTCTTTTCATCTCCACGCCAATACGCACCGGAGACTTTCGAGAGTTTGAACGACTCAGGATCGACATGTGACAACCCTTCGTCATGGCCTCCGCGACAAAGATCCGAGAATGCGCCCGACTTATAAAATGTGAGCGATTGTCCTTCGCCGGAAAATTGATTAATGAGTTCGAGCTTAAATGGATTGTCAGCAAACGCTTGTTTTGCTTGATCAACCGAAACATCTTCACGATCAAACTTATCCCAAGCGGGAAGAATCGATTTCATCTTTGCTTCAATTTTTGGAAGATCTTCTTCGGTGATGGGTGTTGAAAATGCGAAATCGTAATAAAATCCGTCGTCGATCGCAGGACCGATGGTACGTTTGGTGTCTGGCCAAAGCTCCATAACGGCCGCGGCGAGTAGGTGAGCCAGCGAGTGTCGGCGATGTTCGAGTTGTTCAGGAGATAACATAAAGGCGGAGAAGGTGGAAAGGGCGGAAAAGAATAAAAACACCCAAAAACTGTATCTATTTTTTGGGTGCTCGTCAACTTAATTAAACTCAATGTAAATGTGGTCTTTTAGGCGTGGAATCTTGTTCAGCCAGAATGGGAAAAAGTCGACCTCGACGGATTCAGCGACTCCGCTTGCGACAAGCGTCTTGCGAACATCTTCCTCGCTCATGCCAACAAATCGACCGACATCGAGCGCTTTGTTTGTGCGGGTGATGGTCATCTGTCCTTCGAGATGCGCGTGGAGGCTCGCGACCTTTTGTGTTGAATCATATTGATCGATGGTCACTTCCATGTCATCAATCTTGGTTCCGGAAGAAAAATCTTGTCCTTGTCCTAAACCTTCATACAAATGTTCTGAGAACAGTTTCTTCAGAGCCGTACGATCGTAAAAGACTCCTGTGACCGTGATTGTGAGGGTAACGTCGTACGATTTAGATTCGGTGTCTGGCTTGATGCTTGTTTTTTGATTGGTAATATCCGCTGCAAAAACCTCGCCATCAAACCCTGTGCCTGCTTGCGCGCGCAACATGTCCTTTGCACTGTCGAGCACCTCCTCTTTCAAGGCATCAATCGACTTCTGGAGTTCTGCCTTCGAGACGACAGCCACAGATTGCACACCGCCCGTAAACGCCGTCTTGCTGTCTGCAAAAATCTGCGCTTGTTTTGTTTCATTCAAACCTGGAATCGTAAAATGTGTTGGACCGATATCGCCCGTTATTCCCGGCTTATCTGCGTGAACCGTCGCGTCGACCGTCCCACCCGCTGGAGCAACAACACTCTTGTCGAGACGGAACAACACGCCTGATGTTGAAAGTAAACGTGTTGTGGCAACTAACGCTTGTGGCGCGTTTGATTTATTGGTGATGGTCACGGTTCCAGATGATTTTCCTTCAACCTGTTTGGCTCCTTCTCCGCTTGGCTCAAACGTCTTTGTTTTTGTCATGGATCCAGAGACGACCGTTCCGCGAATATCTGTTTCATCAAGCGGAGTCATGGCCGTATGCACAATCAAGTCCGAAGAAAAATCCTTTGCAACGGGTTTCACATGAATGACCGCTTGCATGGTGGACAAATACATGACGACAAGGAGCACGGCTGCAACCACAACAATAAACGCAAGAGCGATGCGTCGGTACAACATGAGAGGAACAGCGGTTGCGTGCNAATGCGGCGGCGGCATTTTAATTTCCGCCTGTTCCGAAACGCGAATCACACGTTTCACCGGAACCCGCTTACGAGTTGCAACTTTCTTTGTGGCCATATGAGGGGATTATAACACAAGAGTCGCAAAGTGAAAAAGTGAAAGAGTCAAAAAGTGAAGGATGTTTCTTTTTTTAAAAAAACTTCCCACACAATCACTCTTCCACTTTTTTGACTTTTTCACTTTGCAGCTCTTTGTTTTCTACTTCTCCACCTCCACATTCTGCGCCCCAACAATACTCGACAACTCTTGCAACAAACTCTCCGTCGGACTCACGCGATACTCGGTCTCGATGCGACGCAGACTTCCGCCGGACTCGACAAGCAAACACACGGGCGTCGCGCCTGGTTTCGACTGCAAAAGCGATCGAACCGCATCCACCATCTCCGCCGTCGGCTTTCCCTGTAGTTTGATATTCAACGTTTCCCTTTTCTTTTCCACCTTTTCCTCTCCGCCTTTTCCGCCCTCTCCGCCCTGCCCCCTCACAACATCCGGATACGCCATCCATTGTTCCTTTTTCAGCATCTCAAGAATCACGGGCATATTCTCTTCGCTCACAATCATGAAACTGTTCGCGAGCAACTTTGCCTCCTCTCCTTCCCGCTTCGAGACCTTCGCGCTCACAAGACAGATCTGCCCTTCAGCCATAATATCTTTCACGGTCGCAAATGTTTTTGGAAACACAATCACCTCTTGCTTCCCCGTCATATCCTCAAGTCCAATGAACGCCATCGGATCACCCTTCTTTGTGACGATCGTCTTCGGTGTCAAAATAATTCCTCCGGCGTAGACGAACGCGCCGTCTTTTTGATTCGGCAAATCTTTCAAATGCAAAAGGGTTCCATCGAGGAACTCGTGGATCTTCTGATACGGGTGTCCGGAAACATACAACCCAAGCAATTCTTTTTCCCACGCGAGCTGCGTGTTCAACTTTGCCGGCTCGGCGGCACGAAGAGAGATCGTCTGCGGAATCGTCGAAGCGGCGGTCGAGAAAAGGCTCGGCTGATTCGTGGTCTTCTCTTTCTGTACACTCTTATTATGAAGCAACAGACGATCAAGATTCTCAAGAAGTTGATTACGTTCGGCGAAACGATCGAGCGCGCCGGTCTTGATCAATGCTTCGAGGGACTTCTTGTTAAACGCTCGATGCGCAACGCGAGCCACAAAGTCCGCGAGATCTTTAAAGTCTCCACCAGCCTTACGTTCCGAGAGAATCGACTCAATAACTTCCTCGCCGAGGTTCTTGATCACAAGAAGTCCAAAGCGAATGTGATTGTCGTCGATGTATGTGAAGTTCTTGAGCGACTCGTTAATGTCCGGCGGCAAAACCTCGATATCCATACGACGACACTCGGACACCGCTTCCGCAATCTTTTCAAGATCGCCCGATTCGGCCGTCATGAGCGCCGTCATGTACTCCGCCGGAAAATTCGCCTTCATGTACGCCGTTTCGTACGCAACCATTCCATAACTTGCCGCGTGCGCTTTGTTGAACCCGTACGCCGCGAACGGCTCGATCAAATTCCAAAGTTCTTTTGCTTTCTTTTCGGACATTCCGTGCTTCAACAATCCTTCGTGCAATTTAATTTTTTGCTTTGCCATTTCTTCCGGAATCTTTTTTCCCATGGCTTTACGAAGTTTATCCGCCTCGAGCCATGAGTACCCACCCAAATGAATGGCGATTAACATGACGTCGTCTTGATAGACGATGACGCCGTACGACATCGAAAGCAGATCCTTCATGCGAGGATCGAGAAAGCTAATGAGCGAGTGGTCGTGTTTGCGTTTGATGTATTCAGGAATCGACTCGATCGGGCCCGGACGATACAGCGCAACCATGGCCATGATGTCCTCGATGCGTTCTGGCTTCAGTTCCATGAGATACTTCGTCATCCCATCACCATTCAACTGAAACACACCCATCGTTTTTCCGGTCGCGAGAAGTTCGAATGTTTTCTTATCGTCTGTTGGCAATCGATCGATCACGACGTCGACGTTCTTTATTTTTTTCACGAGCGACACAGCGTCTCCCAAAATCGACAAGTTACGAATTCCAAGAAAGTCCATTTTGACGAGTCCGGCCGCTTCCACGGCTTTCATTTCATACTGCGTGATCATCTTTCCTTCTTTGGTATCGATTTGTAACGGTGTGAAGTCGGTGAGTTCTGTTGGCGAAATAACGGTTCCGGCCGCGTGAACCGAAACGTGGCGCGCACATCCTTCGATCTGCTTTGCGAGTTCGATCATGCGTCGAACGTTTGCGTCGGTGTCAAACATTTTTTTCAAGTCTGGTGATTCTTCGAGCGCGCGCGTGAGCGTCATCGGAAATCCTTGCGAACCCATCGGAACGAGCTTCGCAACGACATCAACCATCCCATACGGAAATCCAAGCGCACGTCCAACATCACGAACCGAACCGCGCGCGAGCATGGTTCCAAACGTACAAATCTGCGCCACTTTCTCCGCGCCGTACTTTGAACGCACGTAATCAAGAACCTCGTCGCGTCTATTATCCGCAAAGTCCGCATCGATATCTGGAGCGGACGGACGTTCTGGATTCAAGAATCGTTCGAATGGCAATTTGTAATAGAGCGGATCGATCGCCGAAATATCTGTCGCATACGCAACAATCGATCCAGCGGCGGATCCTCGAGTCGTTGTGACGATTCCGTTGTCGCGCGACCAACTCAAAAAATCTGACACGATGAGGAAGTACGGACAAAATCCTTTCTGGTCGATAATGTCGAGTTCGTAGTTGATGCGATCAATCTGGACTTGTGAAAGTTCCCCGCCAACTTTTTCCTTAAGCCCTTCGAATGTTCTCTCGGTCAACACGCCACGAAACGTCTTCCCTTCCGGAATCACAAACTTTGGAAAGTTCCACTTTCCCAGGTCGAGCGTGACGTTGCATCGATCAGCTATCCGTCGAGTATTCTCAATCGCCTCTGGCACATCCGAGAATCTCTCAATCATATACTCCGCCGAAACCATCGACGCATCGTAATCAAACTGCGCCATGCGCTCATACTGCTCGAGTGTCTTTTGTCCTTTAATACAATTCAAAATCTTCCAAGCTTCTACATCGCCAGGCTTCAGGAAGAACGTATTTTTCGTCGCAACAATCGGAACATTCATTTCACGACCGAGCTTGATGAGCTTTGCATTCATCGCTTCTTGCTCGGCGATCTCTGGACGATCAACAAGCTCGAGAAAATAATTCCCTTCGCCGAAGATCTCGACATACTCCCGAATCGCCGCCTTCGCCTCCTCGAGACGATCAAGATGCAAAAACTCATCAATCTCACCCATGTGTCCGCCGGAAAGCGCGATCAATCCTTTTGCATGCTGCCGCAAAACTTCTTTATCGATACGCGGTTTGTAATAGAAGCCCTCGAGGAATCCAATTGACGAAAGTTTGATCAGGTTCTGATATCCCTCGTTTGTTTCTGCGAGACACACAAGGCGCTGCGGACGCGTGTCGATGCGCGCGCGTTTCAACAAGCGGCCATCTGGAGCAACATAAAAATCCACACCAATGATCGGCTTCACCTCCGCGTCCGTCGCCTTCTGATAAAACTCAATTGCGCCATACATGGTTCCGTTGTCGGTGATGGCGACCGTGTCCATCTCCATTCCCTTTATATGCTTCAATAGCTCCTTTGTTTTGGGCAGCGCCTCGAGAAGCGAATAGTGGGAGTGAACGTGCAGGTGCACAAAAGGAGATGGCATACGCGGGTTTGCTCGATCAACGAGCGAATAGTCTTTTATTGGTGAGAGATTACCATGGTAGGGTCGAAAAGTGAACAAGTTTTCCACAACTTCCCCATTGACATTGTAAAAATTTTCTGTTTAAATATATTCACGGCTGAGGATTCCCTCAAAAGTCCGGTGTCGACCACAGATACCAGACCTTTCAGCTGATTGAAACATATTGTTGTTTTAATCACTGGAAGGTCTTTCTGTTTTATACGCCCCGGGTTTCGTGGGCACATGGAGGTAACAGGCAACCTCGGTCGAGTCGACACCGGCAATTACGGGTTCAAATCCCGTTGTGTCCACCACCAAGGCGAGAGTCTTGGTCCCGGGACCAAAAAGACCACCGAGCTATGCTTGCGGTGGTCTTTTGTTTATATGATCAAACCCGATTGACATGAAGACACGTTTCAATCTACTCTCCCATGCAGATTCAACCCCAACCGATAAGAGGAACCCATGGCACAGACCGGACACGTTACGCACATTTGCATTGGCCCCGTGGCCGGTGGGCAAATGCAAGAAGTCCAAGAAGTTCAGGCGCTCGAAAATCGTGGGCTTGAAGGTGATCGCTATTGTCGCGGCGAAGGCAGCTTCAACAAAGATCGCCAAGGCAAACGACAAGTCACGCTTATCAATGGCCTGTTCCTCGAAGGGAGTGGGTTTGATCCCGTCGACACGCGTCGCAGCATTGTGACGCTCGGCGTTGAACTCATGGATCTGATTGGAAAAGAATTCCAGATTGGTGACGCTGTGTTCTACGGTGTGAAATACTGCGATCCTTGCACACGACCAAGCAAGCTCGCGAGCAAAGACACATCCTTCAAGGAAGCTTTCCACGACCGCGGAGGACTCATTGCGGAAGTGCGACAGAGCGGACGAATCTGCGTGGGAAGCCCTGTGATTCCTCCCGCAAAAGACTACTAGTCGACCTCAAAGCGCCAAGGCGCTTTTTTCTTTTTCTTCATTTGCATTCCACACCTAATTTTGCTAAGCTTTTTGTAATCCTTTTAGATTTTCTATGAAAAATACTTCCTACACCATTTATATTGAGCAGGACGAAGATGGAATGTTCATTGGTTCCATTCCATCTGTTCCGAGCTGCTATGCCGACGGCAAAACACAGAAAGAAATGCTGAAAAACTTAGAACAAGTTTTAAAACTGTGCCTTCGAAACGCAGACGTAAAATCAATGTCTAAAACAAGATTTGTTGGGATTCAAAATGTTGAGATCTATGCCTAAGTTGATCTCAGTTAAACCCAAAAGGCTCGCCGCGATTCTTGTTTTCCTTGGATTTGAAACACGTGATGCGGAAGGCTCCCATGTTTTCTTTAAACATCCGGATGGCCGTACGACCGTTATCTCCATGCATAATCGAGAAATGAGCAAAGGTTTGTTAAGAAAAGTTTTGAACGATATAAGACTATCTGTTGACGAATACGAAAAATTAAGAAAATGATCTAACAAAAATCCTCCGATTTGTCCGGAGGATTTTTGTTTATTTTCTCTTCTTTTTCTTAAACGCCGGCTTGCGCGATGGCGGTTCCATTTCGTTCTCTTCTTTCATCTCACGCTCCATCTTCTTTTTCTTTTCCATCACATACTCCACTGCCTTTGCGGCTGTGTTTGCGCCAAGTCCTACAAGGCTGGACGCGCTATCAAACTTTGCGCGAATACCGGAAAGCGCTTGTTCAATTTTGTTCATTTTATCACGAGCATCTGCGATGGTGTCGTTCACATTTTTGAGAATGGTGGCAAGCTGCCACAAAAACCAGAACATGGCGGCTGTAAACCACAGCACGCAGAATGAGAGAACGATGTAGAGAATATCGAGAGGAGAAAAGGACATAGAGTTTTTCTTATGCTCTCATTGTAGCACCAAATTCTGTTTCAAGCATCTTGCGCAACTGTTCCATCCACACATCAACCTCTTTTGACTCGAGTGTACGATCGTTTGCACGGAATTCTACACGCACTCCAAGTGATTTCTTTCCCGGATCAATTCCCTTTCCGCGATACGTGTCGAAAAGTTCAACCGAGATGATCGAGGAATCGATCTTCTCGATCGCGCGCTCGATACTCGCATATTCTGTGCGGTCCGCGAGGACAAACGCGAGATCGCGTTTGACCGATGGGAACTGCGGAAGTGAAACAAATGTTTTTGTTGTAGAGAATTGTTCGAGGAGTGCTTCGAAGTCGAGTTCGAGAATCACGGCCGTCACATCGAGACCAAAGGCAAATTCAACAGAACGACTCACTTGTCCGATCGTTCCGATCGGTTTGCTGTCGAGAAGCACGCGAGCCGAGCGTCCGGCATGGAAGCGAGACGAGTCGACAATGCGATCCAGTTCGATACTCGATACACCTGTCTCATCAAGAAGACGTGTCAGGATTCCTTTTGCGCGCAAGAATAATTTTTCCGCATCAGACTTTCCGTAAACTGCGACGACGAGTCGAAGAGGTTGTTCAGGAAGTTCATTGTTTCGTGGAAGATATACCGGCGCAATCTCGAAAAGATCTGCATCCGGGAACATCGCCTGGTTCTCGACAATGTTTGTCAGCATCGTTGGAATAAGTGATGGGCGCATGTACGCCTGATCGACACTCAATGGATTTTTTAAATGAATCGCCTCATCGATCTTGAATCCGTAGTTCGCAAGCTGCTTCTCGGACACAAAACTGTAGCTATAGGTTTCGATAAGCCCCGCGCCTTTCAATAATTCTTTTACGCGCGCTTGCCACACAAGTGCCGCGTCTGATTCACGAACGGGTGGCGCTCCGAGCGGAAGTTCGGATGGAAAACGATCATATCCATACACGCGAGCAATTTCTTCCACAAAGTCCACAGAAGCTTCGATGTCGTGGTCACGCCAGTATGGAACCGTAATGTTGTACGTGTCGCGATGTTTTTTTGCATCGAAGCCTAATCGTTCGAGGGTCGCGATCATCTCGCTTGGTTCCATTTCAATTCCCATGAGCGCGTTTGCTTTCACTGGGTCGAACGGAAATACACGCGGTTCGTATTCGGCTGCTTCGACGATCGAAACGGAAGAAACTGCTTTCGGAAACGCAATCTCGGACACAAGCTCGATCGCGCGTGCGATGGCCGCATCGGTACTCTGCGTCGAGAGCCCCTTCTCGAACAGCAACTGCGAATCCGAATACAAGTTCAATGCACGCGCGGTTTTTCGAACCGACACAGGATTGAACGTCGCGGACTCAATCACAATATTCGTAGTCGACTCGGTTGCACCCGTCTCTTCACCACCCATCACTCCTGCAATCGCAACAGGTTTCGAGGAATCCGCAATCACAAGCATATCTATCGTAAGTTTGTATTCTTTCCCATCAAGAGTCTTCAATGTTTCTCCATTCGCTGCACGACGCACGACAATCTCATCACCGTCGAGTTTATCCGCATCAAACACATGCAACGGATGTCCGTATTCATGCAAAACGTAATTTGTAATATCAACAACGTTGTTGATGGGTTTCAATCCCGCAAGAATCAACTTCTTTTGCAACCACCATGGTGATGGACCAACCGTAATTCCCTCGAGACGGACGGCCGAGTACTTCGGACAAAGTTCCTTCTCGAGAACCATCACCTTCGGCGCCGCGATCATTCCTTTCCAACCTTTCAAACTCTTGAGCGCACGCAATTCACCTCCAGCAACCGCTGCACCTTCTCGAGCTTGGCCGACGACACTCATACAGTCCGGACGATTCGAAGTGACTTCGATGTCCATAACCACGTCGTCGAGATCGAGAGCCTTCGCGAGAGAAGTTCCCACTGGCGCATCTGTCAGTTCTGTGAGATCCCAAATTTCTTTTTCGGCATGTGGGATTGTTTCAAATCCAACTTCATCCACTCCACAAATCATTCCAAAACTTTTTACTCCACGGAGTGTCGACTCGGTGATTTCGACAAGATCACCCTCACCATGCCAACGCACGCGAGCTCCAGGAAGTGCAACCACAACTTTGTGTCCCTCGATCAAGTTCGAGCCTCCACAAACAATCTCTACAACAGTACTTCCGATATCAACTTCCGTTACACGAAGCTTATCCGCATTCGGATGCGGCTTCACGACTTTGATCTCGCCAACAACAATATGCGCGAGACTTTTCGCATAATCATGCATGCGCTCGACGGAGTTACCGGAGTTCGTGGTTTTCTGCGCGAATTCCTCGGGTGTGAGATCCGTGTCGAGGTATTCTTTCAACCAATTGTAGGAAATGAGAATATTCATACTAGAACTGTTTCACGAATCGCAAATCATTTTTATACAGCACGCGGATGTCATCAATGTTCATACCCTCTTTCATCATCATTGTTCTCTCGACACCCCAACCAAACGCGAATCCGGAAAATTCTTCCGCGTCGAGGCCGCCGGCTTTGAGCACATTCGGATGAACCATTCCAGCACCACCGAGTTCCATCCATCCTTCTTTACATAAGCGACAATTCACGGACGGATCTGCGTTACAAACTCCGCAGCTGATATCAATCTCAAAACTTGGTTCTGTAAAACGAAAATGGTGCGGGCGCAAACGCGTTATGCGATTCGGACCAAAATAGGTTTTTGCAAAATAGTCGATCGTTCCTTTCAAGTTTGCGATTGTCATACCGCGATCAACGACCAATCCCTCAAACTGATGGAACATGGAAAGATGGCGCGTGTCAGATTGTCGACGATAGGTTCGGTTGATGTTCACCATGCGGATTGGTGGCTTTTGCGTTTCCATCGCGCGCACTTGAGAGTTCGATGTGTGCGGCGTGAGAACAAGTTTCCCTTTCGAACCTTCTGGTGCATCCACAAAAAATGTTTCCCAGTCATCACGCGCTGGGTGATCCCCCGGCATGTTGAGCGACTCAAACACATAATAGTCCCAGTCAATTTCTGGAACGCGAGTTGCAGTGAATCCGATTTTTTTAAATGTCTCTTCAATGTCCGCGATCGCTTGCGTGATGGGATGCAAATGTCCTGCGTTCGAGAAGTCGCCCGGCGCCGTAACGTCGATCCATTCATCTTCTGCGCGACGCAATTCTTCTTGTTCAAACATCGAGCGTTCCTTATCGCCAAACGCGTTTTCAATCGAACCCTTCAGCTCATTCGCAAATTGTCCGATGACTTTTCGCTCATCATCCGCAAGACTCATCATTTCTTTCATGAGCTCGTTCAACTTTCCTTTGCGGCCGAGTACATCCGTTTTGAGTGCCTCAAGATTCTCTCGATCAGTAATCTTCTCGAGAAGTGCAAGAGCATCATTCTTTAATTGTTCGATTTTCGATTTCATATTATTTAAACAAATGCATCACGTCTTTAACGGTCACAAACAAGACAAGTGCCATGAGCAGGAGAAATCCTAGATTATTCACGGCAATTTCGAATCGTTCGTTTGCGGCTCTGCCTCGAAATTTCTCGATCAACAAGAAAAAGATGCGACCGCCATCGAGGGCGGGAAATGGAAGAATGTTAATGACTCCGAGATTGATGGAAAGGATCGC